>VOFK01001430.1_pt1 | contig 17516 bp, 19 predicted proteins | sample 5384121 | NCBI WGS metagenome assembly VOFK01 (sample SAMN12384730, study PRJNA508395) | human gut metagenome | isolation source: healthy gut J | host: Homo sapiens
TCAAAGTAGCTTCGTTCAGTTACGTATTGCTGTCGTGGGCGCGAGTGACGGTAGCCCGGCGGCAGACTGCTGCGAAACTCGCGGCATTGCTTCGCTCGCCGCATTGATTAGAGCAGAAGAAGAACTGCCGAGCTTGGAAGGCCGACACACAGGCCCCGCGAAAGAAGCGTCGCGCTCAAGACCGATAATGTCAGAGCGGTGTCCTGTAATTTTTGAGAGAAGAGAACGGACTGTTCGGTGTTAAGCATGGCGAAGCAATTCAAAGATACTGTAATTATGGCAGGACAAGGATGCCCGATAATCGTCGAGTTCGTCCTTTGACAAAAGCGTGCCGGATGTTGCCATATCCGGCACGGAACAGAAGATTCGTAAGATGCAGCATACAATAACTTTAACAAAAAACATTTTCTTCATGTTTCGCGTTGTTAACACGAAGAAAACTTCATGTTAACATAGAAACAGAAATGAATTTCCACGAATATATCTTAAAACTGAGACAGGAGCGCGGGCTAAAACAAAGCGATGTTGCGTCGTCGATCGGCGTCCGCGCTTATCAGGCGTATGAATACGGAAAAGTGAACCGCGGATGTCGACGCTCATTGCGCTGGCCGATTTTATGATCTTTCACTGGACGAATTGGTCTGCCGAAAGGCGAAACACAGTGTGTAACACCAAACTTGGAAAAAACTCTGCATCGACGAGGAGGTGCACATCGCAACCTTTGCCATTCTCTTGAAATATCTCGAATTCTGAAATAAAGCGTTTTATGTTTATTCAAAAAGGCGGAGCTTGGCGCCCCGCCTTTTTTCTTGTTTAAGCGTTGAATTTGCGCGCCATTTCGTTTTGAAGCGCTTCCAGAACACTGTGGACAAAATCAGAACATTGAGTATGGAAGAAAAACAACGAAAAAGTCAGCCAGTCGGAAAAAGTCCCTGAAAGCCGGCACGCTCCACATCAGTATCTGCGGCAAAAGCGCCACCACGCTTGTGAGCAACAGCGAAACGCAAATAATATTTATATTTGGTTCTCTACAAAAAGCATAGCGTCCGTTGCCAGAATCACAGCAATCAAAAGCGGGAATGATGTACTCCAGCGACACGCCGAATTTTTTTCAAGCGTGCCGGAGACTTCAAGACTGTGAACTATGTCATAGCCCGCAAAGGATAGGGACACAAAAGCGCGCTTACGAAAAAATCGAGGTAAAGCGCTTCTTCTGCTAAATCGAGGTCACGACGCAGGCATAAAAGCACAACCGCGCTTATGCCCACAGCTACGCCGACCAAAGACTGCTGCCACGATAAGCAGATTTATTGCTACGCAGGCGACGATAAAAATCCAGAATAAAGCAAAAAGCTTTCTGCAAAAGTTGTTGTTGTCCTCTTTGGCAAACCAGCTTGGGATACGACGCAGCGGCTGAATGTTTGGCGTAATACTCCTCATCACGCTCCCTCTCTGTGCGTCAGATAGCTTCCACAAGGGACAGTTTTCGAGGTTTTCGTTTTACGTCCACCTTACAATATTCGCAATATTTCATCTTCCACCTTTCGGTCACACCTCGCAGTTGGTTTTCCAACGTGACGTTGACACCAGCTCCGCCAGCTTGGAAAAAACCAAACGCTCTATGTTGCTTTCTACTATCGTCCTCGCCCGCACAGCACGAAATTGTCCTTGTACGTAACAGCGCTCCAGCCGGTCGTTTCTCTCACCTGGGGACCGAGCGAAAACTCCTCTCAACAAAGTCTTCAAACTCACAGGCGCTTTCGCAACGCCAGATTTGAAAACGTAGAGGTGCGCCCCTGTCTCGAAGCGTCTGATTGCAAACTTCAGCACCATGTCGCTTTATGACGAGGCGCTATTTTTTATCATAGGATTGAGCTGGCTTTTTACGTTGAAGTTTATACTCCCATGAAAAACTCTTTGTTGTTCTTTTTTGCAAACTGCTCCCGAACCTTTTCAAGCACAGAATCGAAGTCGGTCGAGTTGTCGTTACGATTATGGGCATGACGGCAATAAAGTTGCGCAGCAGCGTAGGGCTGGAAAATATCTTTTCAGGTTGCAGGGCACGCTGACGGCGACAGGGAAGCTTTTGGAATAGCCGTAAACAGCCTGTCCTGCTCCATCGCCCAGATGATACGCTGTTATAAGCTCGGTTACGTGCGGAGTTCTTTTCGCGCGCGAAGCTGCCTGACGCTCTGCGCGCTCATGGTGCCGAAAATCAGGAGGAATAAGGCGTAAGCCTCGTCCCTTACCCGCATACGCCACCACGTCCTTTTTCGGCTTTGGGCGTCTTTAAATCAGCCATCTGCAAAAAGCTGTATCCCACCATTTCCTCGCGCTTGGGCTTGTCGCGGAAATCAGGGCAGTTAGTTTTTCCTCTACTTCAACGTCGTACTTGGCTTGAGATAACACGCAAGCAGCGAGTTTACAAAACGTGACGCCGCCGGTGCCGTCCGTTGCGACGTGAAAAAAATCCACCGAAATTCTGTTTCCGTAAAACAATACCCTTATGCTGGAATGCCGGAGTCGAGAGGAATCTTCCGGCAAGGGGGAAATCCATCGTCCTTTTCTACCGTCAGCGGATGAGTCGACGGCTCCAGATAGTACCAAAAAATCCGCGCTTGACCGCGCGCTTGTCACGGCAGGAAAACGAGGTACGAGAAAATTGACGGCTTTTGTAAAATTATCGGGTCGACTTTTTCCTTAACACGCTCACGCGAAAAAGATTGTTTTTGTCCGCGCGCGTCGTAGACGGAAAAATCAGCGCGGCATTGTCAGCTTTACCCACTCGGCATTGGTGAACTGCGTGCGCGCAACCTCCGCAATCTGCTTTTTGAGACGAAAATCACTCCGCCTGCGCGGCGCTCAATCCGTCTTTGGAACGAGCCGTTGACACGTCTTTCCTCACGCGCAAGGTCGCGCAGCGCTTCGTCGTCAAGCGCGCGCGAAAGCCTCTTTTCGGCACGCATAATCAAACGCGATGCCTTTCGGGCGCCCTTTCCGCTCTTTTTCGAATATTTTTTTAAAATTGCTTTCATTTTTCGACCGCGTTTCAACAGCAGTCAAACCGATGATAAACGCGTTTTTTTTATTATAGCACATTTACCTGAAGTTTACAACAATATGCGTAAAAGAGAAAAATTATCAAAAACCTAAATAATAATTTAAATCGCAATACGATGAAAAAGATTTGACAAGTCAACCCCAAATAATTTTATAATTTTTCCAATTTTTCCAATTTTAAATTCATCGCCAAAACTTCAATGATGTAATCGTCTGAGCACCGACCTCACGCTGCCCGACGCGTCCTTGACGAAGTAAAAATAGCTTTGAAAAACCTTGAAGCCCGTTATCCCTTCCGCGTCGTAGAGGTACTTTATCCGGACGTCGCCCCTGTGCTCCTCTATTACCTTGCCGCCGTCGCGGAAAAATACTGCGTCTCGACTCCGCCGCTCTTCTTGGCGTACCTCACCCCTTGCGCGCGTCATAGAAGTAATCTCGTACCACCGCAGCTCTTGAGAAGATTTCCTCTGTGCCAGGTCAGCTCCGTTTCACCGAAATTCGTGCAGTTGCCCAGATTGTCGTAGAGGAAACTCTTGTCCCCGCGCGCACGAGCCGTCCCTTGTCGTAGACGTAGCTTGTCCTGTCGTTTCCCGTCTGCTCATAACTCAGACTTCCGTCGGCGTTGTAGGCATAGGTTGTGTACCCGCCTCCCGACGTTTCCTCCGCAACAGTCTGTCCGCTCTGTCGTACCGTACTGCGCCTGCTGTCCTTCCGACACGGGATTCTCCCGCGTGAGCCTGCCGCGCGCGTCATATCTGTTTTCAAAAACTCTCGAAAAATTCTCCGAAAGCCCCCTCTCCGGAGTAGCTTGCCGTTATCTTTTGCCTGCTTGTAGTTCCGTACTTGTACTCGTTCTTTGTTTTCAGGCAGTCGTAACCGTCGACGTTCACTTGCTTCTCGTCCAGCCTGCCCAGCTTGTCGTAATTATAATAGAAACTTAAATTTTGTTTTGTCAAAGAGTTTTAAAAGAAAAAGAGATTTGCAAAGCAAATATCTTTTTTGAATTAAAGTAAAATTTAACTTTATCAAAAGTATTTTTTCTTTATTAAATATTTTTCGTATCTTTCAATTTTAACCATTTATCTTTGTTTTTAATAAATTTTTGCTCTGTTTCAAAAATAAATCTATTGCGTTTGCATTTCTTATTCTCAATAATAAAATAATCATTTTTGAAATATCAGTGATAAAAAACTCAATATCTTTTCTTCCATTCACAATAAAAGAGCCATTTATATAAATAACAAAACCTCACCCTCATTAATTCAATATTAATTTTATAATGTATAGCAAAAACAAATATTAATTTGGTATTCATTGAAAAATACTTTTATCTTTCAAATAAGGTTTTAATTTTAAAATATCATATAATTGATGAATTGTGTTAAGTCTATTATCCATAAAAAAATTTTTTGTCATATTTAATTGTCCTCAAAATATAATCTAATATATCATTTATAATTGAACCGAAATTTACTAACCCATTTATACTAACAGTGGTAATAACCACCTATGAATACGCATAGTCCTGCAACTATGCCGAAGTGTAAATGAAATAAAATAATTTCCTGCGTCCAATCTCCAAATTTGTTTACCAGCTTTGTTTTACTCTAATGATAGTTTTTTTTGTTTCAAGACTATTCCTGTTTCCATATAGCCCTTTTTTTAGAATCAGCATTTTTAATTGCCTATTACGCAGGACGGGAGAAGCTGCACCTAATGACAATTGCCGCAATGCTAATTGGCATATTCCTGCGACCACATATAGCCGTCTACAAACTCCGCAAAATGCCATTAAAAGCATGTCCTTCCCATCCACCAAAGCCGGCAAAAAAACTGCACCTACACTAGCCTTACCCAGTCAAGGATACCAGCTCCTGCTTTTACTGTTGCGTCAAATAGGTAAAACTCCTCCTGATGCTACGGAAGCAATTAATCCTCCGGATAATAAATGCCGTTCGCAATTCCAACTTTCCAGCCCCAATGCAAATTATTGTACCAAGCAAATATTTTGGTCTTAAAGAGCACTGCCACTTTGTCAATTTGGGAGGGTCGTAGGTCAATTCTGTCTGTGTGTTTATTCGTGTAACCATTATATATTTCATTGACAGGATTTGTCAAGGTCGAGTTTTGTAGGTTTAAGCCGTATATTGTCGTTGCGTTTGCAAGCGCGGTTTCGGGCGCGCCCGCGTCCACGTATCTTTTGGTTTCGGGGCTGTAATATCTGCCGTCCGATGTAATAAAATCCGCTTTCCGCGTCGAAATATTGGCTTTTCCAGCGTATGAGGTTGACTCCGCGACGTCCACGCCGTCTATCTTCGCGTTTTTGAGGTTGGTCGCCGTCGCGTTGCCCCAGGCGTCGTAGTCGTAACGCGCAACCTCGCTAACAGCAAGAGCCCGTCTGCACGCTGCTTTGGCTCGGCTCTGAGCACCGACCTCACGCTGCCCGACGCGTCCTTGACGAAGTAATAATAGCTTTGGTATACCTTGAAGCCATTATCCCTTCCGCGTCGTAAAGATACTTTATCTGGGCGTTTCCTCTAAATAGTATAAGAACTTTTAATCTTGTTTTGTCAAGGATTTTCAACGAAAAAGAGATTTGCTTAGGCAAATCTCTTTTTTGCGTTTTAATCGTCTTTTACTAAATATTAACACTACTTGATGGAAATTTTGTTTAGAAATAGACTCTATAATATTCATAATATATGAACTAATTAAATCTTCATTAAATTTTTTTTGAAATGCAAAATTACTCTGCATTAATCTTTATGCCCGAATTTATCTCATATATTTCTATATAAAATGACCTTCTTTATCGAAACTGCTACTTGTAAAATACAATTTTTTTGTTTCATTGCGATTACACACACCATGTTCATTTACTAAATCTTTTTACCGTGTTTATTCCATTTAATACTAAATTTATTTTCCTATATTATCGCGAGCCCAATCAATTAATTCATCAAACATATTTAACCTATTTCATTTTTTAAATCCTACTTTATTGCCATTAGGCAATTAAAATTTAAAGTAATACTTGTTTTTACACCAACCAAGCCTTTAGAAATTAATAATCTCCTTTCAATAGAATTAAAATTCTCGCCCATCCGTTTCAGCATTTTTATAGAATAAATCGGTATATCAAATTCTACATAAATTGATCCAGAAACAGCTTGTTTTCAAAAGCATTATATCGGCTTGCTTGGATACATATGACACACCATTGCTCCACCTTGAACATAACCAGTCCTCAAATTTCTTCGATACTTGTTTTTTAAAAATTCATCCACTCATGCCAACGTCCTACTCAGTTGGATTTTAATTTTGTTCCGACTTGAATTTTTTTTTTCCAATGCCTTTTTACTTACGGCATTTTCAATAGCAAATTTAGTGACGGTTATCCCCAAAGAGACGATGAATATTGCCGAAGTAATTGCCACTTCCTGCGACCAGTTGTTGTGGACGTGCTCTGCAAAAAGCCGTTCCAAAAGCCCTTTCCCTGCCGCGCGCTTCGGTATCCCGAAATCCCAGCTCCCACTCCGAGCGTGACCGCAGTCAAGCCAAACGCAATTCCGTAGCTTGCCCACACACTGCCTGCGAGTGCAGGATAAGCAAGCGAACACTCCAACGCCAGCACGGTTGCCGCAAAAAACAGCGCTGCAGCTATCCCTTTGCCCCAACTGCTTCTCCAAAACGCTTGCCACTTAGTCATCTTGGGCGGGTCGTAGGTCAGTTCGGTTTCTGTGTTTTTATCGTATAATCATTGTATATTACGCCCAACAGGATTTGTCAAGGTCGAGTTTTTGTAGGTTTAAGCCGTATATTGTCGTTGCGTTTGCGAGCGCGGTTTCGGGCGCGCCAGCGTCCACGTATCTTTTGGTTTCGGGGCTGTAATATCTGCCTCCAATGTAATAAAACCCGCTTTCCGCGTCGAAAAATTGGCTTTTCCAGCGTATGGGGTTGAAATCCGCAACGTCAACTCCGTCAATTTGGGCGTTTTTGAAGTTTGTCGCCGTCGCGTTGCCCCACGCGTCGTAGTCGTAACGCGCGACCTCGCTCACAACAAAGCCCGTCTGCACGCTGCTTTGCTCGGCTCTCAACACCGACCTCACGCTGCCCGCGCGTCCTTGACGAAGTAAAAATAGCTTTGGCATACCTTAAAGCCCATTATCCCTTCCGCGTCGTAAAGATACTTTATCTGCGCGTTTCCTCTATACAAATAGTATAGAACTTTTAATCTTGTTTTGTCAAGGATTTCAACGAAAAAGAGATTTGCCTTAGCAAATCTCTTTTTAGTCGGTCTTTTCTTACACTATCTAGCTGCATTTTATAATCGTTTTTCTATATTATCGCCAAATAATTTAATGCTTTCTCCCGCATTTAGTAAAACAATAGAATTCGGTATAGCTTTTTTGAACTTTTTCTAACAAATAATTTTCTTCGTCACTTGAAGAAATCAAATCGAATTTTGCAGTCGCAAATATTTGAAAAAATATTCTCATAAGAAATAACGGAATTGGGGGGCATAAAAACCGTTGCATTAATCACAACACCATTTAATGATTTTTTCATTATAGTTATCAGTTATCCCAAAATATACTTTTACCACTATCACATAAATAAGTATTTTGATAAAGACCTTCGACTTGCCCCGTCAATCCCCATATTCCCTTTTTTGTCCGTTACTACATTATAATTACCACTTGGAACAAAATACATCAGTAATATAATTTTTTTGAATTTGGCAAAATTAATTTTTTCACATATATATTTTTCTACATATGCCAATTCCTTTAATTCAACAATTTCCTTTCCATTTTCAATATAAACAGGCGTTATATCATCATTTACAAGTTCTACAAAAATTATTTTTCTTTATAATTTTGAATCTTTTTCATTCATAGTCATTCCTCCTTATTGATACCAAAAATGAATGCCGTTACTATTAAAATTAGGATTTTTTATAGTACCTGTCCATGTACCTGCCATTGAAGTGTTTTGGCAATGTGGTTCCATCAAGAAAAATATGTCCGCCTAAATCATTTCTGATAAATTTTCCATTACTGTACAACTCAGCTTTAGCAAACATTTTTATCTTAGAACAACCATTTTATCTTGTCAAGAGTTTTGCAAAAAAGAGACTTACCAAGCAAGTCTCTTTATTGTTTGTAAAACTAAATGCCAAAATGAATTAAATATTTGTTTTCTTTTTAAAGCTTGATTACACATTTCAATTAAATCAGACAATTGATTTTGTATAACATCATCACCATTAGTCAAAAATAAGCTTTTTTTGATATTCTGAACAAATTTTTCGATTGATTGAGTTGGAAGTATAGTATTACCATAATAATCTAAGCCTTCCCCAATATTATTAAGATAAATTTTATAGGTTTTAAATCCTTTAAGAAATAAGTCATTATTAACAATAATATCATCCGAAACTTTTTATACTATGATGATTTAATTTCAAATTATAACTTATTTGATTTGGAATTTCATTTTTATCAACTATAATAAATTCATGATACATACTATTACAATGCCTTATCAAATAACTCCGAAAGAAACAATAACTTTGTTTATTTTATCCATATCAATGTATTTTCCTAAATAAACATATCTCCGTATATTCACAGTAAAAGCCTTCTACATACTTACTTTGCTTTAACACCTCTTTGAACAACTGTATCTGCAAAATTTGTTGCTTTTTTTTTTAAATAGGCAACTATATCTTTGGGGTTTAGTCCTAATTTTTCCGCATGCCTCAATGCATGATCTCTAAGAGAATCCTCTGACGTATGATAACTACCTTTTCCCCATTCCCAACACTTATTGTGTGTTAAAAAATAATTTTTTTCGACACATACGTAAGTATGAAAAATCTTCTACTTCAAAGTTGTAAGTGGTTCGGGAAATTCAAGATACTCTATTGTTAAAGAACCTATTTTTACTTGGACGCCGTCACTAGAAATCAGATTGTCGCCTTCGTTCAGTCCCTCGCAGGCACAAAACCTTTGCCGACCATGAAACACGGATGCTCTGCGGTGCGGATTATTTCTTCGCCGCCCACAAAGACATGGTACCACTCTTGCGTTTCGTTGCGAGACATACTTATGGCAAAGCTCGGCGCCTCTTGGTTTACAAACTCCGCAAAGCCAGACCAAAAAGCTGTGTTGTGACCTAAACCAGCGATTATCCCGCCGCCGAGCAAGGATACCGCTGTCCCTGCAAGCGCAGTCAAATAATACGGCACAAACGCCGGGCACAACACCGCCAAAAACGTCGCGACTAACGTCAGACCTACCGACAACCACTTCCCGACCTTTGCTCCCCCCAGAAGTTTTTCCAGGTTATTTGCCAGAACGCCTGCCACCTTGTCAGCCTAGACGGTTTCGTAAGAAGTGAGTTTCTACTTATAGTATAGAACAAAAATTTTGCCTTGTCAAAAGGGTTTTCAAGGTGAATTGTCAAACTAAGTGCAACAGAAAGGAAGAAAATAGTTAAATAAATCTACGGGTTTTTGGTAGTTCAAGACTTTCTTTGGTCTGGCGTTGATCAACGCCAGATTTTTTTTAAAGTAATGGGAGATACTCTTTCTAAGTTTCTGCCTTTGGGGTAGAACTCTCTTAGCAGCCCGTTTAAATTTTCGTTAGTACCTTTCTGCCATGCGCAGTACGGATCGGCAAAATACATATTGCAATTTAATGCTTTCTCAATCTGTCTCCAATTGGCGAACTCGCTTCCTCTGTCGCAGGTTATACTTTTAACTGCGCCTTCGGGTAGCGAGCCTAATGCTTGTATCGCCGCTTTTTCCATAGAGCTGCCATTTCTGTTAGGCATCTTAATTGCTATGTAATATCTAGTTGTTCTTTCGGCAAAGGTAGCAAAACAATATTTTGTTTGCCCTGTCCGCTAACAACCGTATCCGCCTCCCAATGACCGAACCTTTTCGCCTCCCGAATGACCGAACTCTTTTCGCTTGTATACACTTTTATCTCTTTTGCGTATGCTTTTACCCGTAGTAAATCTTCCGCCGCAGGACGTATTTGCTATCTGCTCGGGAGACCAGGTATTTCTAAGTTTGTCATTAATGTAGTATATTACTTGCTCATTCCAGAACATACCCCTGTGACAGAATGAACGTCTTAATAGATATTTCTTTTTGAGCGGTATGAGGATAGTAAGCAGGCTTACAGTTCATAATAGATTTATTTCTATTAATCTCTCTTGAGATAGTGCTTACGTTTCTACCCACCAAAACAGCAATTTCTCTAAAAGTTTTGCCATTTTTGTAAAATTCCCGTATACAACAGCGCTCTTCTATGGTAAGATGATGGTAGTTCATATAGTTTCTCCTGTGTGTAATTGTTTTCTTCCAACTACTATTATACCGGAGATTTATATGAACTTCTTTTTTTTCTTCATGTGATGTTGCACTTGATAGTATAATTCACCTTCAACGTAAAAAGATTTTTTGCTCAAACAAATCTCTTAATAATTAAATATTATATATTTTTATTTATCCCCCATTTTTCTTTTTATTGTTTTCTTATATGGTAGCATATCTTCACTACAGGCACCGAATTTTTTTATAATTGTCTCTTGCTTGATTTAGTGATAAATTACCATTTGAATTTTTAACAATCATTTGGATTGTTCTGTCCCAAGATGTCAAACTGCCAAAAAACACACTGGACATATACTTACAACCACTTCTTCTCCCAAATCTTCAATAGTATAGTTTCCACAACAAGGACATTTTATTTTATTTATTTTTTCCAATTATGTTTTTCTCCTCATGGTTTATATAGAAACGATTTGTTGCAACCAATATTCATACCCAGTCTTTGGCAAAAATATGTAGATATTCCGCCAAATTTATTAATAATTCCAAACTCATTTGTAATAGGATTATATTGAAAATACGTTCCTTGCGCAGAGATAAACGACTGCACTTTTTATAGATTTTGAACCATCTAAAAATTTTCGTGCACCTTTCAAATAAGCATCCGCATTTTAAACCCCATGGATTTTCCATGCTTTACAAAAATGCAATTCTAATGAATTTCCACTATTAAAATCTAACTTTATATCTCTAAAAATGCTATGTGTTTTTGCATTTTTTATTGCCTGTGCAACTTGGCTGACACCGAATGACAGCATTGCCAGAGACATGCTTATGGCAAAGCTCGGCGCCCACTCTTGGCTTACAAACTCCGCAAAGCCCGACCAAAAGCTGTGTTTGTGACCAAAGCCGGCGATTATCCCTCCGCCAAGCAAGGATATCGTTGTTCCTACCAGCGCCGTCAAATAATACGGCACAAATGCAGGACACACCACCGCCAAAAACGTCGCGACTACCGTCAAACCTACTGACAACCATTTTCCAACCTTGCTCCCCCAGAAGTTTTTCCAGGTTATTTGCCAGAATGCCTGCCACTTGGTCAGCTTGGGCGGGTCGTATGTCAGTTCGGTCTGTGTGTTTATTGTGTAACCATTATATATTTCATTGACAGGATTTGTCAAGGTCGAGTTTTGTGGGTTTAAGCCGTATAATGTCGTTGCGTTTGCAAGCGCGGTTTCGGGCGCGCCCGCGTCCACGTATCTTTTGGTTTCGGGGCTGTAATATCTGCCGTCAATATAATAAAATCCGCTTTCCGTGTCGAAATATTGGCTTTTCCACCTAATCGGATTTATTTCGCCTATTTTTGCCGAACAAAATTGCGTGTCTTTGATTGTGCATTTGCCCCATGCGTCGTACTCATAACGTGCCATTTCCCCGAACAAATTGTTTACTATGCTTATCACGTTCCCCCGACGCGTCGCTTGACAAACAGTCCGACCAATCCGCCGTCATGGTAAAAACTCGGCTATCCCTCCGTGTCGTATATAAAGTTATACTCTCTTTCCTCGAAGCGCTTTCTCTCTCCAATGCCACCAGCTTATCCGTATCGTAATCAAATGCAGTCGTTGTTCCGCCGACCGTCTTTTTGTAACGTACCCCTCTGCTGTTGTAGAAATATCAGTGCGGTTTCGCCCTCCGGCCAATATCATGCTCTTGAGCTTGCTTCCGCGCTCCCAAATCAGGTTTGCTTCGCTTGCTTCCGTCTCCCTGCAGAAATGAGTGCAATTCCCGAGATTGTCATGCATGAAATATTTCGTGCCCGCGCTGCTGTTTGTCCGCTTCAATCTGCCTTTGTCATATATGTAGGATTTTTGACCGTCGGACGCAAAGGGTTCCGTCTGCTATTATAACTATATTGAAAACTGCTTTGACCGTCTCCTTCGGAAATAAGTCTTCCCGCTTTATCATAGGAATAGCTTTTTTGTCTTTATGCTGCCGTTTTCCCAGTCTGCGATATGGCTTTTTTCAAATTTCCTCGATTGTCGTATTCATAGGTATAATTATATTCGTTTCCGTCGTTTTGCTTTATTTTTTTATTCCGCTTTTCAGTGTCGTTCCCGACAGATAATCGTATTCCGTAATTTCAGAGCCGTCAACGGCAAATTCTTTGCTTTTTAATCTCCCCAATCCGTCATAATTAAAATATGTCCGATTGCCGCCGTTACCTACGTTGAAAACCAGCTCTTTTAATTTCGGATTTAACAATTTGTCGTCATATATTGCCTCACAATAAGATTCCCAATAGCTTCCGTCCCGACTTAAATAATACGCGGTTCTATTTTCCGAAGTTTTTCTTACTCCGAATCGTTTTTTGCCCGTTGTTCCGTTTCCGTCAAATACCTCATATCCCGTGCAGTTGTTGGCGTCGTCGTAGGCGTAGGTATATGTGCGGTTTTCAAACGGGTCGTACATCCGAGTCACTTCCGCCGCGCCCGCGCTTTCGGACAGAGCTTGGCGCTCGAACACGGTAGCCTTGGCGTTGCTTGCCCAGTCGCTCTTTTCCTCCAACGAAGTCGTCCTGCCGTATTTGTCCGTCGTCACATTGACCTCGTCGGCGCGCGTCGTCCCGCGGAAGCGTCTTGTAGTCACCGTCCCCGCTGCGTAATCCGCCTCGCTTTCCGCAAGCACGCTGCCCTCCGACTGCGCGTCCTCTGTCAGGCGCACTCTCGCAAGGTCACCGGCGGCGTTGTAATCAAAAGCGTAGCCGTAGCCGCCGCTTGTCTCCCAACCCGTAGGCGTCACCGCTTTAAGTCTGCCGTTTTGGTCATAGGTCAGCAGGTTTTTGCCGCCGACGTTGTTTTCTGCGCTCACTATCCTTTTGCCGAGAGCGTCGTAGGCGTATTGCACGGTCAGCGCGTTTGATTCCGTCTCGTTCCTCCCCTTGAAAGTCCTCTCCGTCAGCATTCCGAGCGGGTCGTCAAAGCCGTCCGTCAACACATTGAACGGCGTTTTCTGCTGTAGGCTCAAGTCGGTCGCCGTCGTTTCGATTATTAACTCCTCCTCCGTATCCGCGTGCCTTAACGTCTTTTTGCTTACCTCCCCGTTTGCGTCGTATTCATAAGCAGTCTCAACGCCGTATTCGTCAATTTCGCACAGCGTCCTGCCTTTCAAGTCCACGTAGGTCTTTGAAAAGCTTTCCTTGTGGTCGGGCACGGGGTTGCCCTTGCGGTCCAGCTTGGCAAACAGATTGCTTTCCGTCACCGTCATCATGCAGCCTTCCGTAGTTCCTATCTCGCTCGCCTGCGTCAAGAAGTGAGGTATCACGTACGTGTATACGTCGCCGTCGGGCGAAAGCGTTTCCTGGAAAAACTGCGCGCGCGTGCCTGTGCCGTATTCGTCCGTGCCGAAGCACAAGGGAAACTCTTTCCCCTCCGCGCTCAGCGATATGCTGTCCACCAGCAATTTTTCCGTGCAGTCGCACAGCGACAGAACGAATTTTGCCCCGTTCTCCGACAACGCGCGCGTTTTGAACCTGCTCAGGTACGTTGCCTGCAAATCCTTTTCCGACATGTAGCAATCCTCGTTTATTTCACGGGTTACATATTCCGCCGCAGGCGACGTGCGGTATTTTATGCCCGTCGCCGAGTCCAGCGCAGCCCAATTTTCTCCGTCGGTAAGATAATACCTTGAACGAGGCGCGTAGCGCAACCGCATGTCCGCCGCAAAAAAGCGGTCGGCGTGCCGGAAGTGGCAATTTCCAGCTCTATTTTTTGAAGATTGCTTCGGGAAATTTTTACGGGTACGGACACGTACTGCCAGACGCCCGCGGCGGAGCAAAAATCCACGGCAACCTCCCCCTCGTCCGTCGTTTTTTGGACGCGGTGTCTTTGGACGTGACGACGATTTTTTGCCTTGGGCGCGTTTTCGCATAGCCGTCAAGCATGAGCCAGAAGCCGACGTTGAAGAAGTCGAAATCGGGACATTTCAATTTTTCTGTATTCGGCGGCGGCGTCAAGGTCTGTCAGCGCGGTTATGCTGTCGCTGTCGAGCTGAAAAAACGGTTTTGCCGTTTATCGTCCGGTTTTTCGCGCTGCCTGACAGCGGGAACTTCAACGCCCGCGCTCTTTTTCCATCGCTTTGAAGCTTGGCGAAGCTCGTTCTCCGCCTCCAACACTGCCGTAGCGTATCCGTCGGCATTGAAAAAAGTAAGCGACGCAAAGGTTCCCTTGTCGTCGTCAGCCTCCGCGCCGCGCTGATATCTCACCGTCGCGCTCGCTCCGTTTTGGCTGCCGAAGTAAAAAACGTGCGCTTGACTACGTCCGCGTCTGAAATCGATATGCTTGCAGTCTGCGTTTCGCCGTCAACGGAAGCCTCTGCCGCGCCGCTCAAAACGCATTTGAGACGACCGTCCGCATGATAACCGAACTGCAGCGCGGATTTGTCCGGCAGCGACGCAGCAATACCCAGCAGTCCGCCGCTTTCGTATGAAAACATTGTTTTGTCCTGCTCTCCGTCCGAAATACGTCAGCCTTCCGTCGCCGTCGTAAACAAAAGCTCACAGAGCGTTTTGAGAGCGTCGATTTCATGCATTTCAGAGCTTTGAGCAAGCCCGTAGACAGGTCGTACTCGAAAAACAATGCTGCTGTCGGGCTTGCGGCTGTCAAAAGCTTTTATCAGCTGCCCCGACTGATTGTATTGAAAAATCTTTTTGAAGCTGAGCGTTGTGGCAGGACACGGTGCGTACCAGCCGTCCGCCGTCGAAAAAACATTTTGTTTCCCGCATTGTCGCTTAACGCAAAAGCTCGCCGTTTTCCTCCGACAAGACAAGCCCCATGCCGTCAACGTCGTAAAAACGCCGTCCGCGCCGTCGAGCGGCACGAATTTATGCCGCATACCCGGAGCCGTCGATATAAACCTTGCTTCCGCCGTCGTCGACGAGATACTGCTGAATGTCCAGCTTGAAGCCCCTTTCCCATGCCCGTCCTGAAGTAATCGTCCGCGTTTTCGCCGTATTTCAAAGCATACTGCTCGTCAAAGCACGAGTTGTAAACGTGGTTTACGCCAAGACAGAAGCTGTTGGCGCCGATTGACGCGTCCTCGTGATTGAAAAGCAATCTTCCCGTAAAAAGATTTACGGAAGCGCAGCCCGCGCCGCAATCGAACCTTGAGCTCGGTCTGACTTTGCCTGCTTATGTCGATGTTTTGCGACAATGCGGGAAACCTCCAACGCCGCGGTTTTGCAGCACGGCGCCCTGTTTCAGACTTATCGTTATGCTCGTTTTGCCGTCCGAGCCGCTTGCCGCAAAGCGGTCCCGAGGGGCGAAGGAATAGTTTTTTGCCTCCTCCGCGCGCGCCGTCCGTATACAGCGCGGTGACGACCATGCCGCTTTTGTCGAAACGCTCGCCCTCGAAATACAAGGTTTTGTTTGGCAAGGAAGTGATTTCCAAGCCGCATAAGCCCGACCTGTGAACGAAAACAGGCACGACCGCGCTTTTTTTCCGTCTCTCCTCCGAGTAAGAAACGACGACACAATTGTCCTGCGCGGACAAAGGTTGTGTCCCGAAGCCGAATCCGTTGACGTCACGCCATATTTCTCCCGAATATTGCGCCTGAACAATCATACCGCCGCCGTCAAAGCTTTCGCCCTGAAAATACCCGTTTTGTCGGGGCGTCTGGCTATCCTCAGCCCCGTCAGAGTCTTTTCCAGAACAACCGTATTCTCCAAAGCCGCAGTCACCGTCTGACCGTTTTCGGCGTAAGACACGCTTATTTCATCGCCCGCCGACAGCAATGCGGGAGAAAATACGCACAAATCGGAGGAAATTTCACGCCAGACAAGATTTCCGTACTGAACCTCGAGACTCAAGCCGTCGGCGCAAAATTCGTCGCCGGCAAGATAAACGCTTTGCCTGGGCGGGTTTGTTATCCTTAAGCCTGTAGGCGTCTTTTGCGCAACCTTGACAAAAATCTGCGCGCTTGCGACGACGTTGTTTTCCGTATACGAAACCGTAACCGCAACGCTTTCGCCGGAAACCGACAAGATACTCGGAGAAAAAGTCAAAGCTGCGGGGGGCAAGCGATGCGAACAGTTCCGTTTGCTTTTTCGTATTCGGCTTTAACGACAATTCCGTCGCTCTCAAATATATCCTGCGCGACGTATAAAATTTTGTCGGGATACGCGGAAACCTCTATACCGCTCAAAACCCGCGACATAACGGAAATTGGCGCGCTGTCAGTAGCTGTCAACCCGTTTTCCGTATAAGAAACCGAAATATTGACCGCGCCGACGGAACTGAGCGACGACGGATTGTATACGCACCGCCCGAAACGTCTTCGGGCTGACCGTAGTCGTAATGCGCGACAACCGTCATTTTGGAATCGGGAAAGGTCTCGCCGACAAAATATTCGTTTTTCGGATTGGCTGTTTATAGAAATATACAACAGCTTTCTGGGCTTCAGAACAAAATCCGTGCTTACGTCGCAAGCCTCGCCGCAGCCGACAAATCCGGCAATTTCATGTCCCCCGTCGTCCGAAATAGTCGTGTTGCCTTCGGGCGTTTCGCCGTTTAAAAGCATGACGACTGCATTCGCCGCCTCCGCCGCCAGCAGCTCGTATCCGTAAGGCACAGTCATACTCTGCAAGCCGTAACGCACATTTGCAAAAGCGTTTTCCGTATCGTCGCCCGCGCCGGTCACTATAGGTATATTGCCTGCGTCGCAGCCCTTTCGCGCAGCGCGGCAACAACTCCCGCAGGCACGCCCTCCGTAAGTCCCAAACGGCGGAAAGCTCCTGTCCCCAGCCGCGCGAAATCGCAATCGCTCTGCCCGCATCGGGACTTATTTTGCGATACGTAAGCAGGCTCGGTCTGTTCTATCGCGCAAGAATCGATATATTGCTGCAGCACCTCCATTGCGCTCCTCGAGAGCCTCCAGGCATTTGACGTTTCCCAAAATACCGCCGCATATTGCGACTTTGCGATTAAGCCCTGCAGCGTTGTCCAAATCCAGCTTGTCGCGTATGGTGACTCTGCCTGCAACGCGCCTCCAAAGCGTGCGGGTAATCTATACCTGCAACTGAGCAATACGTAACTGGAACGAAGTAATACTGAT
>VOFK01001255.1_pt1 | contig 17511 bp, 23 predicted proteins | sample 5384121 | NCBI WGS metagenome assembly VOFK01 (sample SAMN12384730, study PRJNA508395) | human gut metagenome | isolation source: healthy gut J | host: Homo sapiens
AAGCAGGATTACAAAATAACAGGATTATGATTGGTGTTCTCATTTTTCTAATGTTTAATAGGATGCAGATAATCACTGTTTAAGTGATTGATGTGCGTGTTATCAATACTTTAACTACAAACTTTAAAACAATCATTCATTTTATAATAATAGTTTCGTATCTATCAAAATGTATTCCTTGAAGATGATGTTTCAATACAAGGTTCTTAAATTCCTCCCCATAAAAAGTATAGCGACAATTTACATTTGGAAGTCTGAAAATAGTTTGCTCTTGGATTTTATTTTTATCCAACACAAATTTATTTATACAACTCACCCATCCTCTTTCTTTATCTAACCACACTATAGCTGATTCTTTTTCAATCAAAGCATCTATTATATTGGTACAATGAAAAAAATGAAAACCTTTTGGCGACTTTATATCAAGAATTTCTCCATTTTTGATAAGAATATTTTCTAAAATACTTAATGCTTTGTCGCTAATAGTTAATAGAGGATTACAAAATTGTGATAAATCAAAATGTTTATGTCTATTACTTTTTTTTTTCCACATATATTCCATCTCAGGAGGATTCCACTGCTTTAGTAAACCTTCAGCATGTCCCATACAATTTTGCCAATCTTCCACATTTGGAAAACGTAAATCGTTAAATCCTTCTAAACTACCTATTAAGTAAAAGTTCATATTGTCGTACTGTAATTGATAATGGTTTGACGGGGAACGGCGTTAGTCCGTTATCCCGGCTTGTTAATATTAAATTTATGTTTCCTGATAGATTGTTTCAGAATATAATTCTGTCGAAAGAATAATAGATTTTAATTCTCCATTAGGCTTATAATCAAATGAATGTTGTAACGTATCCTGTTCAATATCATTTCTATCAAATTGTCTTATAACTATTTTTTGTAGGCGGTCATTTTCATAAAAATATGTTTCTTCTCTACTTCCACGAGAACCCTTTGAATACATTTTCTCTATTTTACCATTACTTCCATATAGATAATATCGGACATTCACAATACGTTTGCTATTATCATATGCAATAGTTTTCATGAGTTCCTTTTCATAAATGAAAAAGGTGTAATAGAATTGATTTTTAAGTTCCAAGCCCTCTCGGATTTCTATAATTTGATTTTTTTTACATCGAAATAATAAGTAAATAGGTTATTAGTTGTTTTTGAGAGAAGTTACATTTCCAACTATTTTCCCTTGCTTAAACCTGTTTCTTTGATAAGAATAAGGGGATATTTCGTAGGACTCACCTTTGTAATTCTCTTCCCTTACAACATTCTTATCAATTTCTCTTTTCAATTCATCAAACATATTTCTCAATGAATTAAAATCATCTTTCAATTTATCAGGTATCATAGTGTTTCCTTTTTAATATTAATGTTTGGTGGCTAACCGACCTTTCAGGGGTAGTTAAGCCGCTTGTTAGCAACCTCTTTTCGTTTTATAGATTATTTCAGAATATCCATTTGGAAATGATTTTTTGGTAATACTTTCTAAAGCCCCATCGTCTTGATATTGGAATATATGAATTAAATCATTACCACTATTACCCTCAATATCATATTGTTTGACTTCAATATGTGTCAAAGCATTTTCTTTATAGATATAATTCTCTTCACGGCAACCATACCTACCACATAACTGTGACCGTTTCAGCTTTCCGCCCTCAAAAAAAGTAATGGCATACATTCATCAAATGTTTTCCATTATCGTATAGAATACTTTTTCACAAGATTGTCTGTATAATACAGGAAAGTGTGATAAAACTGATTTTCAATAGAACAACCAACCTTAACTTCTACGATTTGATTTTGGTTATTAAATCCGTAGATACAAAAGATTTTTGGTGCTTTTTATTGTATCAGGACGCTTTACAGGTTTTCCTTGTTTGCAACCATTACGCTGATAGGAATATGGAGTAAGTTCATAAAACTCGCCCTTATACAACTCAGTCCTGACAACATCGTCTTCTATTTGTTGCCTTATGGTTTCAAAGTCATTTTTCAATGCTTCAAATTCAGTTCTTATAGTTTCTCCAATCATTTTCATCTTTTTGGGGTTGCTAATGTTCGGCAGCGTTCCGCTTATTCAATCGGTTTGCTGTTTGTTATCGGTCTATTTCTTCTGTTTCAATCTTGCCTCCAAGTTGTTCAATTTCTTTTCGATATTCATCCACAATTATAGAGTTCCCTATTCCAAGTAAAATTTTATCTCTTGAACAAAATTCCTTGATTTCACTTAGTGGAACAGAAAATTTCTTTTTTAAGTACAGCATAATTTTAGGCAATTCATTTCCCTTGTCTGCAAGATATATATTGTAAATCTTAGGACTAATGATTGTCAGATAATCATCTAATTCCGTATTCTCAAATTGCACAAACTCGGCAGTTGGTAATATTGCATAACGAAAACAATCCGATTTTGTATCACAAAACACAATGGAATAACCGCCTCTGTTAAGTTGCTTGTTCATAGCTTGGAACAACAAAGGCAAATAGTCACCTCGGCGAATTTTGTCCCAATCCAAAGAATCCTCAAACTTTTTAGTGTTCCATAAGAAACGTTCTATCCCATAATTCTTTAACATCATCGTAATGGAACGCTTAACCTGCCCTGAATATTCTTCACCACTCCAATCAATAACTGCCATTCTGTGAGAAACTATAGCAAAAACAAAGCATAATATCTACTTCACTAAATTCATTGTCTTCAGAGCTTGTATCGTACCATCCCTTTTCAAACATTTTCCTATGTTGAAGGACAAAGGTTCTCTTATCTATATTGAACAACTGAATCATTTCTAAAAAAATTCATCATAGTGTTCTTTTTAATAACACTTTTAGCGAATAATTGAAGTTTACTATCCATATTTTAATTTTTAGACCGATAATGTTTGTTGGATAATCGACCTTTGGAAGATTAATCCGTATGCTATCGTTTATTTCAACTTAATTAGTTTTTCATATTGACAAGAAACATCAAGAAGTTTATCTACTAATTCATCTCCAAGCCAACAATCTATTAGATATTTGCCATAACTTGGTGTAAACGAGTAAATATCTTTATCAATCGCATTAATCATATTTTCCAATTCTTTTTGTACATTATGTAATGCACCATCAGGAAGAGAAGTCTTCCTACATTCAAAAGGTTGCGCTAATATTCTTTTTACATCATCAAGTATATTCACACAACAACTTTTTACTGTTTCTTTTCTACTTACCATATTAAACGATAATGTTCGGCGAATAATCGTCCTTTAGGGAGATTGATACGCTTGTTATCTGCCTTTATTCGCTTTGATAAGTTTCAACTACATACAAATCAACATTAGGATAATCATTTGAAACTGTCTCTATAATTGCTTTTACATCATCCCATTTTAATCCTCCTAATCCAGCACCGATTGCAGGTAAGGCTATTGCCGTTACATTATCACCACTGGCTAACTCAAGCATCTGTATCAGTGCCTTTTCGATATACTCTATTTTAGCTCGTGTTCGCCACGTTGCTTGAGTACCAAGGTTATATATATGTCCATTGCCATAATCATAATCAAAAACATCACCGGGGCAAAACTTATTTTCTTTGCACAACTGCTTATATTCAAGATACATATCTGGATATTTGCTTTTGAACTGTACGGCAATGCCTTTACCCATTGCACCGGCACAATTACAACCATGCGCATAACTGCTCACTCCATCAATACGGAATATGTCGCCTTTTTCAATATACCTAATCATTGTTTTTTTCTTTTTTATTGTTAATTATTCTGGGCAGATAATGTTTGGTGGCTAACCGACCTTTCAGGGGAGGTTAAGCCGCTTGTTACTAACATTTTATTGTGTCAATTCATTATTAGTTTTTACAACAGACCAATGACATTTGCAACAATATATATTGTCGCTATGTTGTTCTATACCTTCTATATCTATCATTGGAAGTTGTAATTTCTTTCCTTTTCATCACAATCTCAAACTCATTGAAATGCCAATCTTTAAGTTCTTGTTTTTCTATTGTGAAGCCACAACTCTGTAAAAAGTGTTGTAAGCTCTATTATAGGATTGCATATTGATTTGTATTGACACATATTATTTTTTCCCTTGTTAGTAATGTCCGGCAGATAAACCGCCTTCAATGTTTCATCTGTTTGTTAGCAACCTATTTTCTATCAATCTTTTGTAAAAGTTGATTGTAATACTTCTCTAACATTTTGATGTTATTTTTTCTGTCAATTTTTCCACTTTCATTATCTGTGTATGCAAACCACTTAAATAGCAATTCAACAAAAATATGTTTACCAATTTCTGTTAAAGAACTTTCCTTAATAATTGAAGGCATGATTAGGTTTCCTTCATTATCACATGGATTATCACACAAAAGCCCCTTTCCGTATGCGTAGTTTAATAAGTTCTGACAACAGACTTTTTGCGTAGTCTTTATCTCTCTGACGGATTTTGAGCTTCTATAAGTCCGTCAACATCAAAAATTATTTGGTCACTCATATTCTTTTTAGTTTGTAAAGTTGCTAATGTTCGGCGGATAATCTCTCTTACGGAGATTTATCCATTTGTTACCGATGTGCCATTTATTTCTATTTCTTTAAATTTTAAAAAACTCATTTGCCTTATACAAATGAAGTAATTGCATTTTCATATTTTCATTGACAATGTTTTTATAAAAAAACCGTATTTATTCCACCCTTTTTAAAAAGAACCCATCTACAGATGAAGGTATTTTTTTAGACATATCTAACACAAGTGTACTCATGCATTCAAATTCTTCTCGTTTGGAATGAATATTGTCAACACAATCAATTACTTCATTAAAAATAATTGCCATATAATCAAGTGGGAAATCTCCATATACTGAAACCCTTTTTAAAGAAATTCCTTTTATGGAGGACAATTCGTTTATATTCAATATATCTTCTCTGACAAGAAACAAATGGCTGACTTCAGCAAATTCTGGCATTCTTATTTGCCCAAATCCAGATATACTTTTAGCGATTAGCCCCTTACCTTTGATAAGAGCTTTTATCTGATACCTTTCCGATGAAGATGAATCTATAATTCTTTGAAAATTAATTTTCTTTATCTTCATATATAAACTCCCACGAATATGTAATACATTTCTTCCATATTCGATTTTCTCCATTCAAGTATATTTTATACCATTTCATATTGTCATTGTTAATCGGTAATGTTCTGTGGATAATCGACCTTTATAGAGATTAATCCGCTTGTTAGTTGCATATTTATAATCTCGATAAAGGATATTTAGCTCCTTTATTTCTGCCTTTCATCATCATATACCAAAGCATTTCTATATGAATGATTGCTTGTACATATCGTTCCTATCTTGGGAATTTCTTGTATGTCAGAGTTGGATATTAATAATCCATTCAAGATACATTTACCTATATATGCGGAATGTTCCTTGAATAAGGGAATTTGTTGCAATCGTTGGATTATTGCATTAAGTGCTATGCCTTTTTCTTGTTCCCTGATTGCAGACAAAGGTAAGAGTAAATGGAACAGTACATCTCCATATTTTCTTTTGTAATCCTCATTAATTCCGAATATGTGAGATACTTCAAGTGAAAGTTGCCACTAACTTCCCCTGATTAAAGTGTCATTCAAAAAATAATATGTACAGCAAGGATGAAATTCTATTGTCAATACAATATCGCTGCCGATAGGAAGTGTTAGAGTTCTTGGGTTTTCTATTTCACCTTGATTTTCGGATGTTTTCAAATCAATTTGAGATAGCCAACACCAATATTTCTTTTGTACTTCTTTTTATCCAACAATGTTAGTACAAGTTCTTCATCCCATACTTCATCAAAATTCACATCCCTTTCTTCATCAAAGGCTTGAATATGATGATGCAACATTACGTTCCAAAAAAGTGCATTTGAGAACGAATATTCTTTTTCCGATATTACATTCATTTTTATTTCATTTTGGGCTGCAACTAATGTTCGGTGGCTAACCGACCTTTAAGGGGAGGTTGAGCCGCTTGTTAATCGTCTTTATTGATTGAATGTATTATTAAAGATACTTCGTCTTTTTGATAAAGATAAGTTTTTATTATACAAGATGTTTTTTGTAATGATAAAAAAACTTTAACCGACGCTTCACAATAGGGAGACAAAGAATCAAATAGGACTAATTCAGTAGAATCCCATTTTACTTCAACTTCTTCTATTGGTTCAATCCCGTTTACGATATCATTCTCCAGAAGTTTTTCCACCGTTAAATAATCGGGAGCATACTTCCAGCGGATTATTAAGATTGCTCCATCTTTATTTACTATGCGTGTAGCCATCGGTTCATCTCCCATTACCAATAAGACATGATTGTCTATATAGATTTTCCCCAAGTAATCTGTTACGCTACATATAGCATTGTAGTTTTCTTGACCCTTCCATTGATGGGCATATTGTTGCTCTCAACAATGACAAATGGGCTTCCTGATGTTTCAATCCAATTATTCATATTTTTCTCAGCGATTAATGTTTGGCAGCGTTCCGCTTGTTTAGTCGGTTTGCTGTTTGTTATCCGCATTTTGAGCATCCAGTTCGTCAAAAATTATATCTAAGACAGCATTTGTTTCTTCGTCTGTGAGATTGAAGTTTTCTTGTTCGACTTTCATGCTCTCATAGATTACAGCCATATCTTCTCCTTCTGTTGAAAAGAACTGTTCTGTTGATTTAATGCCAAATTCTTCTACAAGCATTTTTCTAAATACCTGTATGGCTTCTTCCGTTCGCTTTTCTTTTTCCATATCTATTTTTCTTTGTTTATTGCGGATAATGTTTGGTGGCTAACTAACCTTTATAGGAATGTTCAGCCGCTTGTTATAATAAGTTTCCAATATCAAAGCCTAATTCTTTTAATACATTTGTTTGTTCTTTTTTGGTATTCTAAAAGTTCCACTATGGATAAAATCTTTATTTACAATATAGCTATTGGGGAAATCCTTTGTAATACCTCATTAGAAAGTCTGGTATAATTTTATAAGTATTAAAACAAAAATTAAAATCTTACCAGATTTTACTAACTAATCTAATAAACTCCTCTTTACTTTCACATTGATAAAGGTTCCCATCTTCATGAAAAACTCTGCATTGATCAAGAAATAATTTCATGTTGAAATTAGCAAAATTAGCTAAATATTGAGGGCGTTGCCACCGCGCAATATCTGTACTGTCTGGAGATGATACGACTTTTTCCCCATATACCTCGTTTTATAGGAAAAGAGTTACAGCTAAAATAGAGACGATAATGGGTTTGGGGCAAATGTCTCTTCATTCAGTTCGCCTTCTAATGATGAAAAAACGCCATAACATTCGTTTGTCAAAAGTCTTACATAATATAATTCACCATTTCGACCATTAATTTTATAAATTGCCCCCAACTCATATTTTTTTGCCATAATGCTTTTGATTTTTTTATTTATTATAATGTTTGGTGGCTAACCGACCTTTCAGGGGAGGTTAAGCCGCTTGTTACTAACATTTTATTGTGTCAATTCATTATTAGTTTTACAACAGACCAATGACATTTGCAACAATATATATTGTCGCTATGTTGTTCTATACCTTCTATATCTATCATTGGAAGTTGTAATTTCTTTCCTTTCATCACAATCTCAAACTCATTGAAATGCCAATCTTTAAGTTCTTGTTTTTCTATTGTGAAGCCACAACTCTGTAAAAGTGTTGTAAGCTCTATTATAGGATTGCATATTGATTTGTATTGACACATATTATTTTTTCCTTGTTAGTAATGTTTGGCAGCGTTCCGCTTATTCAGTCGGTTTGCTGTTCGTTATCTGACTCCTTAATATATTTATACCAGTCACTTTTCGATATTTCTTCAAAGTTGGTGGTACAAATTGTCCGAATGCACCAAAAAGGCAAACAAGATTCTTCTTTAATGCCTTTTGCCGGGTCATTCCATTCCGTTTCGCATTCTGTACAATAAGCGTATAGTTGAGATGTTTGTTTATCTTTTACTATCACAACCCACCCTTGCTCACAAAGAGGACACCAAGCTATTTTATACATTCCCTTTTCCATTACATTCAGATAATGGGATGTAGATAGCAACCTATTCGGGTTGCTTATCTACTTGTTATCCGCATATTAATTCTCATCATCATTGCCATAAGCCAATTTTATATCGATGAACTGAATTACTAATTGGCATATATTGCCATTTTCGTCTATGCCCCAATAAACCGGATATGTACCATCTCCGAACCCTGATTGAAAAATGGGAATATGATACTCCGTCCCCGGTACTTGCCAATTTATCCAATCCCCACCTGCCCGTTGATATTCTGGATGACGATGGTAGTTTTCTTTGAATAATGCAGCAAAATATCCATCATAAGGATTATCATCGGGATTATCTTTGCGCCATTGTTCATCCCAATCGCAATAAATGTGGTGAACTACTTCATCACAAATACATCCTAACCCCGCATCTACACAAAATCCAAAGTAATCACCCTCTTCCAATGGTTCATCAAGATTCTCTTTTCCGATTAATGCTTCATAAAAACGCACTGCTCGCTTATCATTGAAGCGCAACCGTACTGCGGCATAACGGTCGCAATCTTCGTCATTAGACTTGATTACACAAATCTCTGTTTCGTATCTGCCAGCAGGTACTTTCTGGAAATATGGACGTTCATTTCTGTTTGGAAGATAGACCAATGGATCTCTTACCAAAATATTTCCACCTGGCAAATCACAAGGACCGATATTAATTGTTGTCAATGATTTTCCTGCAATTTCTTCGCACTCAAAATAAGTATTAAGATCAACAGGACAAACGGTTTTCTCTTTTACCGATTCCCATTTTTCAATCCAGTTGTTTTCCAATTCTTTCATATTACTTTTTAATTTTTAGTTGTGGATAATGTTTGGCAGCCTAACCGACCTTAAGGGGAGGTTGAGCCGCTTGTTATTCTTTCAATTTGGATATGGAGTGTAATATTACAGCTCTTCTATTGGTTATACCGGTTTCTTCACATATACAAGCAATTCCATCAGACAATATTATGGCAAAGCCAAAATTCGACTGTATTCCTGCATTTATAGCCTCTGATATATCTGCCCATTTTTGATCCAGCTCAAAAAAACCGATGCAATATCCTTCTTTCTCTTTAGATAATTCACGAAGTCTATCTGTCAAATGGATTAAATCCGTAGAATTATAGACCTCGACAATCTTATTCTCATTTATAATATCCATCATATTATGACAAATTCGACTAATAGCTTTTACTCTTTTTTTGTTTGATGACAGTTCAAAAAAGAAACGGTCTTGATAACCAGACTTAATGAATTGCTTACAAAAAAAATCTTCTATGGTATTTCCTTTATTCATATCCAATTCTTTTGAAGAATAATGTTATACTATCAGCCGATTTGGCTGTTATTTTCTTTAAGTATCAGACCTCGTCTTCCTCCATCAACAGATCGTCCAACGGGCTTTTGATATTGCTTTTGAAAGTGTCGGCTATGTGGACATACCTTTCTGTCGTCTTGATATTGTTATGTCCCATAAGCTCTTTCACTATCTTGATGTCGGTTCCCTGCTCCAGCAGGTGAGTGGCGAACGAATGGCGCAGCAGGTGCGGATAAATCCGTTTCGTGATTCCCGCTTCCCGGGCCGCTGCCTTCAGCCGTTTCGACACGATACTCTCGGTGAAAGGTTCTCCCGGTCTGTGTTCAAAAAGCCACACTTTCGGTTTGTATAGTCTGTTATATTCCGTCAGCTTTTTCATCAACGGTTTTGACAGCAGGGTGTAGCGGTCTTTTTTCCCTTTACCCTGCCGCACCCGTATCAGGGAGCGGGATTCGTTGATGTCGCCGGGTTTCAGTTCCAGCAGTTCGCTGATGCGCAACCCTGCGGAATAGAGTATGGAGAACATACAGAAGAAACGCAGGTCTGTCACCGTCACGTCGAGTATTCCTCTTTATTTCCTCTCCTTGCTCAACACGTCGGGCAGCGTCTTCTCCCGTTTGGCACGGTTCACCTTGTAACACCGCCGTTCCTGACCGAGAACTTTCTCGTAATAGAACTTGATGGCGTTGATACGCTGGTTTTGCTGGCAGGAGGATATGTTTTTCTCGTGGATGAGATACAGCAGGTAGTCGTTTATCTCGCCGGGAGTAACCGTTTCAATCTTACGCCCCTCGAAATGCTGTTGGAAATCGCGGAAATAGGAGGTATATACCCTTACGGTATGGTCACTGTAACGCACTTGCTGAAGTTTTTCCAGATAGCCTTCCGGCAGTGGCGGCCGTTTGTCTTCCTCTTTACGGGGTGCGGTTTCCTTGATGGCAGAATAGTCTATAAACGCCATTTTTACATAGCGGTCGAAGAACTCGGCAAGCACGAAATCTTCTGCCGGCAGATAAGCCCTGCCGCCGACAAGCAGTACGTTTTCTTCCTTCGACAGCGACAAGCGGATGTCATTGTCATTACCGAAAGTCACTTCGACAAATTCTCTCCCGTTTCTTATCACCGGAGAAAGTTTGATCTTGGTTTTTGGGGTATATATTTCCATGCCTCACATTTTGTCGGATATTGAAACCCGTTTTCGCAAATTTATAAAAAACACGGGTTATCCATGCGCTTTATTGACATTTAACAATAGATCCCGACTACCTGACAAAATAAGGTGAGGAGCCACGAAATACCCCTCTGCCAAACTGTCCTTCCCGGCACCTGTTTCTCCGATTTCCTCTGCCCTGCGCCCAAGCGGCCACTTCTGTGCCCCGATGCTTCCATAGCCTTTCCAACTCTTTACGTTCAGCCGGTTTCTTACTTTCGTTCCCGCATCGCTATTGGTGCTAACTAAAAAACACTCGTAATTATGGACGAAAACGTAAAGAACGACGCTAAACAAGTCATGCTCGTTCAGAATGCCGACGACGGACGACTGCAAGCCGTTACCGGCGTGGATCGGGACGGCAATATCCAGACCGCCGACCCCACGGATCAGAACGTGGCGAGCCTGCTGAACGTGAACACGCAGGATTCAGCCCCTCGAAGCCTTCTTCAAAAGTTCATGGAACAGGCCCAGAACCCCCGTTCACACGGGTATCGTTTTGGTCATGACGGAGAATGCCCTGAACAAATCTTTATCCGCACATCGACTTCTCGACCCGGAGATTCTGGAAAATTACCGTATCGACCCCTCCGAACGGCTTCAGACGCAGGAGCAGCGGCAGTTCGAGCCGCTGGACGTCACGAAGATAGACCTGGCGGATATGGAGAAGAAAGGTATCCGCATGGAGGACATCGAGCCCACCTGAAAGCCATGTCTTACGGACATAAATCCAACGGGCTGGTGGAGATGAACCCCGGAACTGGAGAACGGGATGCGTGTTTCCACCAAAGGGGCGCGCGTCGCTCGAAGAGCAGGCGGACGGCTTGCCGCTGCGCGTCGTGCCGCATTACTGGCAGTGAACGGCCCGAGACCACGCCCCTTCCACGGGTGCTGCTCGAGGAGGCGAAAAAACGAAATCCTGATGAACAATTCGTCATGCCGGGGAAAGTGATCGACCTGGCTTGGAGCCGGGCAAGCTTCACGCCCCGCTACGTGTCGATAGACAAATGGACGAACACTTGAACCCATGCCTGTTTCGCTACGGAAAACGTGCCTCGTATCAAGGGAGGCCGACCCTCGGAAGGAAGCAGAGATTTTTACGGCGGCGGCAAGGTGTTGCTCGAAGGGATATACCACCCGCGCGGGTTATAAGCGGGATGCTCATATCCAAATCGACGGCCGAACGTAACTATTCCTTTACCTACGCGACGGTTTGATCGCAACCGCTACGCCCATAAGAACGCGGAGATTTCACCGCCAGAAGGCCGCCGAGAAAAACGGACGGCAGGAAACCATGGCCTCGACTTTGGCAAACCCCACACTCACGATTCACCGGACAATCCTCAAAGCCTCCGTGCCCAAAAGAGGCCATGACCAGTGGACGGAAGCGGTGAACGACCCCTCAAGCGGGCGGATGTCAAGGCTTTGCCATCAGGGGCATGGTCAGGACGGGCGGGGTGAGCTGTTCAACGCCCGTCAAGCCCAACTTCTCGAGCGTAACAAGATGGACTTCTTTCACTGGAATCCCGACCGTGCGAAACGGCAGGGAGCAGAGGTCAAAACCGTTGAGAAAGCCGTACCCCAAGATTAAGCCGTCAATTCCGAGGAGGCAAGACAACGGTCCAAGGTGTTGAAAAAAGCCGCTTTCAAGCAGGGACAGCAGGGGGAGGCCACTCCCGGCGCAAAGAAGCCCACCCGCAGCTGCAAAAAAGAAACAGCTCCCAAAGGTTGATAAGGTATGGCGATGTGAGTGGTTCACGAACCGGAGCCATGCGCTCTGATCGCTGGCGCCGGGCCGGATAGAAACGCAGCCCCGGAGAGGCAGGCGACGGACGGCAGTCACGACAAGGAACAGCAACCATAAAACGACCGCCAGATCGCCCGTCCGGAAAAAAGAAAAAAGAAGAACTACAAGAAAACAACCACGAAAAATCCGAATCATCATCAAAGTTATTATCGCAGAAAAACCCTCGGTGGCGCGATGAATCGCCGCCATCGTGAAACTTGGACAGTTTTATAGAGAAGCTGTACCGTAACCTGGAGCCTTCGGCCACCCTGGTCGGCAGCAGTACTTTAACAGTATGGCATCACGCGGGTTTCGCCGGAGAAACACTGCCTATCTCCTGCGCATCGTTCATCACCTGCCCCGGCAGTTCGGGAGAAGTATAAAGAGCCGACAGTTGATAAATTGAGCTTATCTGCGGTATTGCTCCGGGAATTGTTCGGCATGGCGCGGCAGGTTGTGGATCAGCTTTAACCTGACCAGACCTCCACAGCAGCATACGCCGGCAACGAACCAGGCAACCTTTTACCTCTCGGCCCAAAGCCCCGCAGCAGGCCTGGATCGTCGTATCTGGCTTTCCTGGCGCTTGCTGTGGCTGCCGGGCGGGGTGATGCGGTCGCTTCCGGACGGGTGCGAACCCCCACGCTGGCGATCTAAATGTCTGCTCCCGTTACTTAGCGGAGAACAAGGCGTTCAAGACCCCGCCTGTCCGGCTGGGCTTTCCACGGCAAGAGGGCACGAGGTTCGCTGGATCTCTCACGGAGATGGAACGTTTCGGGAAACAGCCGCCGCCGGAGTTATCGGCGCCCAGGCAACTTGCGTCGTGAACGTGAGCGCAAGGAGACCACACTCCAGAAAAGGCCAACAGCCGGTATGTTTCGGCAAGAAAAAGCACCGACATCCCCAATCCTTTACGAGAAAGAAGTTCATCCACTTATCGTACCGGCTCACGCTTATATAATATCGGGAGGTCATGGCCGAGGGAGATTCCGGCACTCATCAAGGAACATGACGCGCTATCTGCCGTTTCGCGAGAGATCGCGAGCAGGATGATCACCGCATCTCCGCCGAGGCGTGGACAGCGAGATCACGCCGACCGCCACGCGCTGCTTCCCACCGAGGAAACACTCACGCTTCCGAACTGGATGCCAGAGCCACCGCATCGTCTAGCCATGCTTAAAGAGATCAAAGGATAAACAGCGGACGAGGATGCTCGAGAAACCTTTTTCAGGGCCTGCGTGAAGAAAACACTTCCGGGCGCAAATTTCATGGCCCGCGGCAGCAATATCCCATGGTCGGGAGGACGGGCTGGCGGGCCGTCCTGAACCTGTCGGGGAAAGAAGGGGAGGGACATGACCCTCGCTTCCCGACATCGTACAAAGGCGACAACTGCCGTCAAGGATGCGGCACGGAACAAAAGCTGGGTGTGCCCCCGCTTCACACGAGAATCGAAGCACTGCTGGCGGCGATAGAGCTCGCCGAACGCAGGCTTTGTCCGGCGCGAGGCCAGGCTGCAGGCGATGAGGGCGTACTGGCGCATCGGCACGCCCGCCACCCGTACCCGCATCGAAAGCGCTCTTTGCCCGCAGTATGTCCGGCGGAAAAAAATCGCCAGACGAGACTGGCCGTATGCCGTGGTCGAGACAGAAAGATGCCGGTAATGCCGCCATGACGGGCGGCTGGGAACTTCAACCCTCTCGGGCTCGCTACCGAAGAGATGGACGCCCCGTTTGCCATCGCAGTCGAGATAACTACTCGCAAATCGCCAAGAACTTTGCTGGAAAGCAGAATGCGACAGCATGAACCGCGTTGCGGCAGGCCGTGTTCTATCCCAAGCTTCGCCAAGTGTCCAGAATCTTCGCTGATGCGGCCTGACCGTATGGAGAACCGTGGGCTGCAAGGCGACCGACAAGCGCTCGCGGAACTTTGCTGACCAAAAAGGCAAACCGGCTTTGATCCGAGATTCGTCAAAACGGCGGCGGAGACGTTCGACGCGGCCTCACGCTCGATGACCAGTTCAGGAGTTCCTCGTTGCGTTTTGATAACTCCCAGGCAGGGAAAAGAAGGCAAGCGAGTAATCGTTGCCTTTGCCACTAGAGGACCTGTCATAACAAGGAATACGCTTGTTTTGCGATGGATTTTTTCAGTGAGGTCGCTTCGGGTTGAGCAGGGGCGCCTGTTATCCAGCGACCACTAAAATTCTTGTCATGCCAGACAAGCGCAACTTTTCCTTACCCCCCGCTGGTGTCCTAATTATACGGACTTTCGTTACTATCTACTTACCTCAGGACAGCCACCGGAACTCATCGCCGAAGGTGGAAGAATTAAATGCGCCCGGCGAATGGCCGCAGCGCCGCCAAGCATTTTAACGAGCGATCCGTTCCGGCACTGCAACATCGAGGCCGAAAGTTGCCCGCGAGGCAGACTGTTTGCGCCATTCCCAACACGCTGGTAAACGTCACTGAAATTCAGGCGGAGATTCCACGGGGATACCGCCCGGCTGCAGGCGGCTCTACGCCTGCTGCCCCTCTGCCGCCGGGAAGAGAAGTACGACACGGACGACTTCGCCGACACGCCCGACACCGTTTTGTTCTGCCACCGACGACCGTCCAGATGGCGTCAATAGAAAGCCCACCTCCGCCAGAATATCGACGCGCTGAAAGACAGCCCAGCCGCTCGACGAAGGCGGGCGCCGACTCCCCGAAAGAAAGAAAGGACACTCGGCACTTCGGCGCCATCAGGAAGTGCTGGAAGCCCCACCGGAAGCCGGACAGAACGGCATGGCTGGCGCTCGTGGCCGAGGATTGCTACAAAGGTCATCAGGGCAGCTACTCCCCGACGAACAGGAATACGCTACATGGACGGGATCAGAACTCAGATCACGACGACTTTTTACACGCCCCGAGGTGGCGGGCAGCCATCGTGGAGGCGATATGGACACGCGGATGGGTCCCAAACGTGATGTGACCCCCAGCGCGCGGGAACGGGGTTTTCGTCCAATGCCGTGGTTTCCCACGACTTACGCGGAGAATCACCTGCTTCGAAAGACCCCACCACGGGGTTGATCCTGGCTGCAAAAACGGGTGCGAGGTACAGGGGCTTCGAGGCTGTCGAACTTAAATACGCCGTTACACGACGACAGCAACATCCCTTTCGGGGACGTGGCTCTTCGACCCGTTAGCTGCTCCACCATACCGACCCCCGTGCGGCGGCAAGGCACGGGCGCTGTATTTTTTTTTCGCCAGAGATCCGTCGACAGTACGCGAGGCATTACGGTGGCATTCACATCTGCTCGCGAGTATTGAACGCCGGCAGGGACGCCCGATGCGCAGTGATGAACCGCTGCGAAACCCCGTATCTGACCGGCACTAACCGGAACAACCTCTTTACAGAACACGCGGGGACGGAGGATTCGACGGCGACGCGGTTGCTCTACAAAAAGAACTGGTCGAGAACGAGCAGCAGTTCATCGAATCCCGCAGCTGTCGAACGGCATCAGATAAGCAACCTTTCAGTCGTTCGACAAGTGATCCATACCGAGGCAAAAGTAGGCAAAGACCCTACGGCAAACCGGCGATGAGTTACCACGCGGAGGCGTGGACGGCATCGACCGGGAGGCGCGGCGTATGCTCTCGGAGGATTTCAACCGGCATTTCAACGAGTTATTAGCGCTGGAACACATGCTCCGGAACCAGGCACCGGCACACCGGGCGGGAAGTGTCCCACGTTCCCGCCAGGCGGAACGCCAGCGTGCCAGATGAGCCGCTGCCGGAGAAATCGTCAAGAGATTATCGCCGACGCCAACTTCAGCAGCAGCGGGAAGAGCGCCACCGCGTCGTCGCAGAAATGGCGGCGCAGGGCCCATGTCGATACCGAAGCCGGGGAGGTACTTGGAATCGAAACCCGGACAAGTGTTACCGGTTCTGCCGCCACCACCGAGAACCGACCCGGGAAGGATCTGGCCGACTTCGGGGCCTGGTCGAGAAGGTGGGAGGAAATCGCTTGTGGGGCTCAGCACCGCCGAAAACAATTTCTGGCATAACCAGATACGTGCAGCACGTGGGCGGAGACTAACGGAACGAAACCGCGGGAGGGGCTTCCGCCGAGGTTTTCGACACGGTGAAGCAGGCGACTGCCGAACAAATGCTTGCGGCAGGAACCGTTGCTGACGCTCTACGACCTGTTCGGCTTCGCGCCGAGGCGGCGGCAGGCAGGCTCGGTATATCCAGAAAGAGCAGCCGCCCGGGAGCAAAGCGGGAAAAGACGCCCGGCAACCCCTCGTTCGCGGCCTCTCTCCGGAGGAGCAGAAAAACGAAAATGCCCGCTGGCTGTTTCTCCCAGGCAGCCTGATCCCGAAAACTTGTCATGCCTCCCTGAACTGGGGGACAACCCGCCATCAACGGCACACGAGAATGATGTCGCTTACCCGGAACGGAAGCGGAACTGCGCCGACAAGCGCCCGGCGAAACTCCGGAACAGCAGGAACGGCACGGCGGTACACCCCGACGGAACCCCGAAGACAGCGCAAGCAAACCGCCGGTACGCCGAAACGAGCGAAACGTTCGACACCAAATCCGGAGGAGGAGCGATAAACGCCACAGAACACGGGAGGTGGATATGAAACCGCCCGTTCGAGGGAGGATGCGCCCCCTATTTCCGCGAAGGGACACTCGTCACAGACGGACAAAACCGGGTCGGCCACCTGCCGCTTGAATCCCTGCAACCCATGTTCCACTCTTTGCTGGAACTCATGCACAATCGGACGAAAGCCTCCCATGTATATCGAATACGCGATGCTATTACCACCTTATAACAACGAGGCAGGCGCGACGGCGAACCGCCCCGCTCCGGCAAAATTTCACCGCTTCGGACGGCATGACAAACGCAGCACTCTGACCTGATCAGATGGACGCGCGGGGGACGAAATTCTATCGCTGGAGCGTTACATCGACACCGGTAATGAGATCACGCCGACGATGCTTCCGGAGAACACTTGTGGCCAGCCTGGTCATACGGCCGGGTGGAACACCATACATAACTCCTTTCAGGAACTTCACCAGCAGCCCACGTAACTTCA
>VOFK01002778.1_pt1 | contig 17507 bp, 19 predicted proteins | sample 5384121 | NCBI WGS metagenome assembly VOFK01 (sample SAMN12384730, study PRJNA508395) | human gut metagenome | isolation source: healthy gut J | host: Homo sapiens
GCATCTCGGAGCTTTCACTCGGTACGGTACAGCTCGGCGTCACAGGATCAACAATCAGTCCGGCAAGCCGGATCGGACGCAGGCGTTCAGGATTCTGGATACTGCGTTGACGAGGAACAGGATCAGCGCGCTGGATACAGCGGCGCCTATGGCGACTCTGAACAGGTCATCGGGCAGTGGCTGCAGACGATACCGGAAAAAAGCGGCCGTTTATTACCACCAAGCTCAAAGCACTCGACCACAGCGGTCTAGACGCACTGCGCAGAAGCGTAAATGCGCAGCTGGAGCACTCCATGCAGCAGCTTGGACTCAGCTGTATTCCCTGCCTGATGCTGCATAACTTTGACGAGTACGACTGTGACCGTGAGAACATGCGTGTCGTGTTTGATGAGCTGAAGCAGGCCGGAAGATCCGTTTCAGTGGCATCTCGGCCTATGCTCATCACGACTACCGCGTGATCGCGGCGTCCGGGTTTGATGCTGCCCAGATCCCGCTGAATATCTTCGACTGGCGGCAGATCGACAACGGCGGACTTGACGCGCTGCGCGCGTCGGGCATGATGATCTTTGTGCGGAGCGTATATCTGCAGGGGCTGGTATTCCAGACACCGGAGCAGCTCGACCCGCGGATGGAATTCGCACGGCAGACGCTGGTCAGCTTCCGCAGCCTGTGCGGGAAGTACGCGCTGGCACCTGCAGAGCTTGCCCTGTCGTTCGCACTGAGTCTGCCGGGCGTAACGAGTCTGGTGCTCGGCAGCGAGACAGCGGAGCAGGTGCGGCAGAATGTGGACCTGCTGCTCGACCGCACAGCCCGGCTGAGCGAAGCGCAGCTCAATGAGATTCATACCCTGTTCCGGGATGTACCGGAACGGCTTCTGAACCCCTCGGAATGGTTCAATGCGCAAAAATAATATTATAATTTTTTATTTGACCTGATTTCCCGGAAGGAAGCGCAACCATCATATGCAACAAAACGGCAAACCGAAGACAAAAGGAGTATAAATATGGGACTTTATGACGAATTCAGATTCAGACCGGCGTCGTGGCTGCCGCACAGCGAGCTGCCGTTGGAGGAGCTGGAGCGCGTGCGCAATATCAGACGCGAGGACATGGAATACACGAACGAGAACGGATATTCCGTGCGCGTGGTCCTGGATCCGACGCTCTGCATGGTACAGGATATGTTCTACCGCATCGTAAAGAGCGATCTGGAGGATAAGCCCTTCTCCATGATCTGCCCGAACCAGTGGCCGGCGGCCTATTCGGCAGTCGCGGAAATGATCAACAAGTTCAATATCAACTGCCGCAATCTCCATGCCTTTGCCATGGATGAGTGGGCCGATGAGAATGGCAACGTCGCGCCGCTGACTTACGGCGCGGGCCTGGGCTACAGCTTCCTGAACCACTTCTATTACCGGATCCGGGAAGACCTGCGTCCGGCGCGCGACCACTGGCACACCTTTACGAACGAGCTCCGGGCGAACGATGCATATTCCAACGTCATCGACGAAGTGACGGGCGGCGGCGTGGACGTGATCTACACGGCGACGGGATGGCCCGGCCACACGGCATTCATCGATCCGCGCAGCGAGGAGTTCAAGGCTGCCTCCATGGAAGAATTCCTGCAGCTGGGCTCCCGCATCACGACGGAGGTCCCGCTGACGGTCTGCGAGAACTCGCTGTTCGGGCCCATGGGCGCGTCCGGCGACGTGTGGGCCGTGCCGCCGAAGTCCGCGACGATCGGTCCGCGCCACGTGATGCACGCGAAAGAGGTCGTGGAGCTGCACAATTTCGCCAATGCGGACGGCAGTTCGTGGCAGCGCATGGTCTCCCGGCTCGAGCTGTACGGCCCGATCAGCATGGAGTGCCCGGCATCCATCTACCGTCTCAAGAAGGGCGTGTGCTACGTGTCCGAAGCCATCGCCAAGCCCTTCGGCAGCTGGTATAACGGCATCGCGGACAAGGATATCTGAGAAAACGCTGCAGTGACGGAAGCAGCGGCGTTCTGAAATGCTATACTGCCGCCGGCAGGAAGGGCGGCTGTTATAGAGGATCCCGTATCCCGCAGGGAACCCTGCGGGATATCCCGCGTTACAAAGGAGAAATGACATGCAGGCAATTATCAACACAAAGCTGAACCTGGAAGACAGCTATGTCTGGGACGGTGCGGTCACGTTTGAAAACGGACGCATCGTGCAGTGCGGAAAGCGTGCGGAGGTAGACATCCCGGCGGACGCGGAGCTGATCGACGCGCAGGGATTATATACCGCGCCGGGACTGGTCGATATCCATAACCACGGCACGGTCCGGGAGCACTTTTATGCCGCGCCGCGCGCATGCGCGGACTTTTTCCTCTCGCACGGCGAGACGACGGTCCTGCCGACCTTTTACTGCAATCTGACGCTGCAGCAGATGCTGCAGGGACTGGAAAACGTAAAGACCGCCATTGCGCAGGGGCGGGGAACCTCGGCGGCCTATATGGAAGGGGCCGGTATATGAGCGGCGAGGGCAGCAACCAGAACTCGATCCTCTGGCGCGGGGAGATCCGGCCGGAGGAATACCGGCCGCTGATCGATGCGATGCGCGGCTTTGCGCGCATTTGGGCGATCGACCCGGCCAGGCGGGGGATCGAACGGTTCATGCAGGACGTGCGCCGGGCGGATCCGAACGCGATCTTCGCGCTGGGCCATTCGCACGCGACCGCCGCGCAGTGCCGCCGGGTGCGCGGCTGCGGCGTGAAGGTACAGACGCACCACGGCGATTCCGGCAAGGCGCCGGGCTTTGCGCAGGGGACCATCGGCGCAGGCTGTGACGAATATACGCTGTATGATCCGGATATGTACGCGGAGCTCATCTGCGACGAGACGGGGATCCACGTCGACGGACATGCTGAAGATGGTCGTGCGGACGAAGGGCGTGGAGAAGATCATCTGATCACCGACTCCATGCCGGCCGACGGCGATTATAAGAATAACGAGGCCGACGGGATCGCCTGGGGCTGGATCTCAATTATGACTATGAGGGGCATCTGGCCGGCAGCCATCTGACGCTGGACAGCGCGTGCCGGAATCTCATGGCGCACACCGGCTGACGGCCTGTGCCACGCGATCTGCATGGCGAGCCTGAACGGCAAAGCTCCTGGGCCTGGACCGCGAGCTCGGCTCCATCGCCCCGGAAAAAAGCCAACCTGCTCCTCATCGACGATCTCGTCCACGTGAAAGTCTTCCTCGCCGGACGCGAGGTCTCAGAACCGCGGCCGTAAGGCGCACGCTCCCTATATGAAGCCAATGATCCGCGCCGAGGCACCCGCCCCGGCGCTTTCCTGTGGCTGCCGCAAACGCCTCGAAAACCGGCACCTTTTGCGAGTCCCTTCTGCGTATGCTGACGCAGAGGGGGGGATCGATATATGTGTGTGAAAATGGAGCAGCTGGGGCTGGTGCTGCTCGGGGCGGGGGATCGGGCTGCTGGTGTCGTTTGCGCTGTGCGGGTGGTTTTTGCGGGTGCTGGTGGCCATCATTCTGATCGTGCTCGGACTTTTGCTGCTGAAATGAACATATCCTTGTCCGGCTCCGCGTATAGATATCCCAGAAACATACAAGGAGTTGAGACTATGGAGCTTGCATTCGAACAGAAACAGCGTTCCTGCCTGAAGCGCACGGCGCATCTCTCGCTTGCGCAGGAGCAGACACAGGAGCTCATCATACCCGACAGTATGCCGGACGCTTCCCGCACGCTCATCTGCTACGCCGGGCCGGAGGTACAGAGCAAGACCAGCCGCGCCGGAAGTCTGCTCGTGACGGGCAATCTGCGCGCCTCCTGCCTCTATGCCGACGAGGCGGGCGGATTGCAGCTGCTCACCACCGACGTCCCGTTCACCCTGAAGCTGGAAAGCAGCGACCTGCAGGAGCTGACGCAGTCCGTCGTCCGCTGCTCGGTCCGCAGCGCCGACAGCCGACTCATCAACTCCCGCAAGGTCCTGCTGCGCATCAGCGTGCTGGTCCAGGCGGACGGATATGAGCCGTGGACGGAGGAGGTGCGCGCGCTGACCGACGCGCCTGCCTGCCTGCAGCAGAAGACGCAGTCCTATTCCAACGCCGTCCCGGTCGAGACGGCCGAGCGCGCCTTCCAGGTCAGCGAGGAGCTGAACGTGCCGGAAGGGCGGGCGAAGATCGTCCGGCTGGCCGACTGCATGCTGCAGCCAGTCGTGACGGAGCAGAATCTGGTCGGCAGCAAGGCCGTGATGAAGGGCACGGCCAATTTGCAGCTGACCTATCTTGACGAGCAGAATGAGCTGCGCACGCTGAGCCTCGCCGTGCCCTTCTCCCAGTACTGCCAGCTGCAGGGGGACTATGAACAGAACGAGGACGTGGAGACCGCCCTGCTCGTGACCGGCGTGCAGCTCGAGCCCGTCGACACTGAGACCGGTCAGAAGCTGCTCTTCGGCGCGGGGATCCTCGCGCAGTGCACCGTCATCCAGCCGCAGACGCTCACGCTCTGCGAGGACGCCTATTCCACCCGCGGCGATTTCCAGCCCCAGTGGCAGGAGCAGGAATACAGCATGCGCCTCGACGCGCAGACCCTGCGCGAGCCCATCCGTCCGTCCTTCCCGGCGCAGGCGTCCGCCGTGCTCGACTGCCGCGTCTATCCCGACGCGATGGCGCTCGAGCGCACGGCAGACGGCGTGATCGTCCACGTGCCCCTGCGCGCGGACACGGTCTACACGGACGCGGACGGCGCGGTGCAGTCCGAATCCTTCCGCACCGAGGTCAGCTGCAAGACCGCACTGGACGAGGACTGCACCTGCGAGGCCGTCTTCCAGCTCCAGCCGGAGGGCTATGCCGCGGCCGGCAGCGGTGCGGTCGAGCTGCGGTACGACGCGGTGTTCCAGCTGCAGTCGTTTGCCAAGCAGAAGCTGCAGAACCTGGTGGGCGGCACGCTCGATCTGACGCGGCAGCCGCGCGCGGAGCGCGCGTCGGTCGTCATCCGCCGCACGGGCGCGCAGCAGCCGCTGTGGGACCTTGCCAAGCGCTACAGGACCACGGCGCAGGCCATCCAGACGGCCAATCATCTGACGCAGCCGGAGGTAGAGGCCGGAAGGCTTCTCCTCATTCCCATGTAAGGCAGAGGAGGCGGACTATGGAACACAGATCGATCTATGAGCAGATCGCCGGGCGCACGGACGGCACGGTCTATATCGGCGTCGTCGGCCCTGTGCGGACGGGAAAGTCTACCTTTATCAAGCGGTTTATGGAGCAGCTTGTGCTGCCGAACATCGAAAACATTTATGAGCGTGAGCGCGCCACCGATGAACTGCCGCAGTCCCGCTCCGGCCGGACCATCATGACCGCGGGAGCCGAAATTCGTCCCGAACGAGGCGCCCGCATCAGCCCGGACGGAAAAACGACATTGCAGGTGCGGCTGATCGACACTGTCGGCTATCTGATCCCCGGCGCAGTTGGCGCCGAGGAGGACGGCAAGCCCGCATGGTCACGACGCCCTGGGCCCCCGGAGGAGCTGCCCATGGCGCAGGCGGCGGAGCTCGGCACCAAAAGGTCATGGAGGACCACGCTCCCATCGGCGTGGTCGTCACGACGGACGGAACTGTCACAGATATTCCGCGCGAGGACTACCGCGAGGCGGAGGCCCGCGCCATCGCCGAGATATGCAGAAGACGGGCAAGCCATTCGTCGTTCTCGTCAATACGCAGAGCCCCCGGCGCGGCCCCGGCGGAGGCCCTGTGCGCGCAGCTGCGCAGCGAATACGGCGTGCAGGCCCTCGCCATGGACTGCATGCACATGCAGACGCAGGACATCGGCCGTCTGCTCGAGGCTGTCATGTACGCCTTCCCGGTGGAGGAGCTGCGCTTCTTCCTGCCGAGCTGGGTCCGTGCCCTGCCGGACGGCCATCCGGTCAAGGCCGCGCTCTACGACGCCATGCTCGGCGCGGGCGCGCTCACAAGCCTCAGCGAGGCGGAAAGCGTCATGGGGTCGCTGCGGGAGCTTGATCCGGTCGACGCGTTCCGCGTGCGCGAGGTCGACCTCGGCACCGGCACGGTCAGCTGCGAGCTGCCTCTGCCGCAGGCGCTGAGCTGTCCCGGCAGGCCGGGGTGGAGATCGCCGACGATGAAGCCCTTCTGCAGATGCTGCGGGAGCTTTCGCAGACGAAAAAGCTCTACGAAAAGGTACAGACCGCGCTCGAACAGGTCAAGGCGACCGGTTATGGCATCGTCATGCCGGGCGCAGAGGAATTGAAGCTCGAAAAGCCGGAGATCGTCAAAAGAACGGCAACTACGCCGTCAAGCTGCGCGCCAGCGCGCCGTCCATCCCATGCTGCGCGCGCAGATCGAAACGGAGATCAGCCCCATGGTCGGCGGCGAGCAGGAATCACAGCAGCTCATCGACTATCTGCTCGGCGAATATGAAGAGGACACCGATAAGCTCTGGCAGAGCAACATTTTCGGCAAATCGCTCTATGAGCTTGTCTCCGAGGGCGTCACGGCCAAGATCATGCGTATGCCGGACGACGCCCGGCAGAAGCTCACAAAGACCCTTGGCCGCATGATCAACGAAAACACCGGCGGCATGATCTGCATCCTGCTGTAAAAAGGCTCCCTCCCAGGGGAGCTGACTGAAGGTCGTCGCAAATTTGCGACTGCCGGATGCCTCCGGGGCCCTATCTTTTCTCGCAAGAGAAAAGATAGGGGGAGAAAAGAGTGCTTGGGGACGCGGGGTGCGTGCTGCCTCTGAATTTAGGCAGGAACCAATGTTTTCGGGCGTCGTTCCCACGATAGTCATCTTACGGGCGTCTGACTACGCGCCGCCTGATACGTAGGAATCAGATTTGTAAGCAGTTACCTTTGAATATTTGCAGTCAATAGAAGGTGCAGTCTGAATCTGTCAGACTGCACCTTTTTGCGGGGAAGTTTTATGGATTTGCATGCACCCAAGGCTCCCCTGGGTGGGGAGCCTTGGATAAAAAAGAGCCGCCTGTGGGGGCGGCTCTTTTGGGGTGGGTTATTTGGTGATGTTTTCTACGAAACGATGGAGGATCGCGGCGACCTGGGCGCGGGTGGCGCTGGCGCGCGGGAGGAGCTTGCCGTCCGTGCCGTTGACCAGCTTCTCTGCGACAGCCCAGGAAAGAGGAGCCTTCGCGTAGGTGGAAACTGCCGCGGCGTCGGAGAAGGCGCTCAAGCTCGCGCTTGCCGACGTACCGTACTGCTTGTACTGCGCGTAGCGGCAGAGGATGGCTGCCATCTGCTCGCGGGTCACATTCTCGCTCGGGCTGAAGGTCACGGCGCTGGTTCCGTTGACGATGCCGTTGTCGGCGGCCCAGGTGACGGCGGCTTCATAGTAGCTGCCGATCGTGACATCCGAGAAGCCGCTGCGGCCGGTGACGGCGGGTTCACCTTCGAGCCGGTAGAGGACCGTGACGAAGCATGGGCGCGCGTCATGGAGGCGTAGGGGCTGAAGGTCGTGGCCGTGGTGCCGGAGAAGAGGCCGTTTTCGTAGGCGAAGACGACGTCGTCATAGAACCAGTCGGTCTCGCGCACGTCGGTGAACGGCAGCGTGCCGTCGGTGAATTCCACGGTGATGCGGTCGTAGATCTTCAAGCTGCTGCAGGTGTAGCTCTCGACCGCGCCGATGGACTTGCCGTTGACCTTGACGTCCTTGACGTGGCAGCCCTTGTCGGGCGTGAAGGTGAACTTCACGGTCCGGCCGAGGTCACTGAGCGTCAGTACGGGCGCCGCCTGCCGTGCCGGCCGTGACCACGTCGCCGATGTGGCGGCGGGCGTATTCCGCGGGAGAGATATCCGCGGCCGTGAGCCAGGTGGAGGTCTCCGTCGCGTAGTTGTCCACGTAGTGCCAGACGATGCGGTCGCCGTTCTGCAGCACGTGCTCATCAAGGCGTAGTTGCCGTGCGTGCCGTTGACGGTGAACATCCAGCCGGAGCCTGCGCCGTTGTCGAACTCGCTCAGCGTGTAGCCGCCGAGATGGATGGGGCGGTGATGCTTCTGACGTAGCCGGAGGCTGCGCCGGTGCTGGTCAGCCCGGCGTCCTGCAGGGCTTCGGTGAAGACGTCAGACGGTACTGCCCTTCTTGACGGTGTAGGTCTCCCGTTTCGATCCAGGTGACGTAGCCGAGGTGCTTGCCGGTGTAGGACTCGGGGAAATCGCCGATCAGACGGAAGCTGACCTCGATGGTGTCGCCGTTCACGTAGGCGTCGATGTCTGCCTTGGCCTGTTTGAGCGCGGCGTCAGCCTGCTCGGCGTACTGGGCGCTGCTGATGGAGCTGCGGCCGGTGCGATAGGCCTCGGTGATCTTCGTCCACTGGTCGGTGGTGTAGTCGGTGCGCTTGAGCTTGTCGTAATAGGCGTCAAGCTCGGCGAGCTTGGCCTTGCGGTAGGCCTCGAGGAGCGTCTGGAAGGTCTGCTTCCGCTGCAGGAAGGCCCCGTAGTTCGTGACCTCTGCCTGTTCCTCCGCCGTCAGCCCGGCGTAGGCCGCTTCGATCTCCTGCAGGGCAAGATAGGTCTCGCGTTTGCAGTCGGTTACGGTGCCGAGGGCGGTGATCTTCGCCGCGACGTCGGCTGCGCCGCTGGCTGCCGGGAGGAGGTCGACGGCGTCGGACATATCGTAGAGGCTTTGTCACGCCGCGCTTGAAGCGGTCATAGGGCGACGAGGGCATAGGCCGCCTGCTCGGTCGGGCGCGGGGAGACTCTGGCGTTGGACGCAGTGGAGTCGAGGGAGAAGCCGCCGGAGGCCGTCTGGTAGGACAGGAGGCTGGTCAGCGGGTTCTTGCCGCCTCTGGCGTATTTGGCGTCCGTGCAGTCGATGCCGAGGCCGAGTAGGCCGTGACGAGCTGCGCGTCGGTGCAGGCGTTGCCGTAGCCGGTCAGGCGGCCTCCAGATAGGTCAGGGGCCTTGTCGATCGCGGCCTGCACGCCGTTCTCGCTCTTATGCGGAGCCAGGGCCGTGAGGACCATGGCGGTGGCGTCCACATTGTCGGCCGGGTTATCGTTGTTGATCTTCCATGCGCCGGAGGGGTTCTGCATGCTGAGCAGATACTGGATCATCGCCGGGGACCGCAGCGGTATCCGCGACGGTATAGGGTGCGGAGCCGATGGCGATGATGGCGAAGGCGGCGCTGGTGGTGCCGGGGACGGTCGCCTTATAGGCGCTGCCGGTCTTCGCGGTCAGCGGGGTGACCAGATCGTAGGTTTCGCCGCCGACTGCATAGGCCTTGGCGTTCTGCCCGAGCGCGGTCAGCGCGAGGACGAGGCGGGCATTCTCGTTGGTGGTCTCAAAGCTGCCGCCGTTCGCTGCCAGGAGCTTCGCCAGTTCGTCGGCATAGCCCGCGTACCAGCGCTTGTCGGCGTCAGAGCTGAGCCCGCGCGGGGCCAGGGCCATGACGGCCCAGTCGCCGTTCGTGCTCTGATTCGCCTTCGGGGTGACGGTGCTGCGGATGTAGGCCAGGACGCTCTGCAGCTGGGTCTGGTAGCCCTGCGCGTTTTTCAGCTCGTTGAGCTTTGCTTCTGCGGCTTCGAGCACGCCGAGCTTCGTGACATACTCCTTGGCGGCGTCGCTCAGGCCTTCATATGCGCTGCGGGCAGCGGTGATGAGGCCTTCCTTTTCCAGCGTGACGGTGCCGATAGCTTCGATCTTTGCGTCGACGGCGGCGGCCGCGTCGCGGTCGGCCTGATCCTGCGCGGCGTCGGCAAGGACCTTCTTATAGTCGGCTTCGGCCTTGGCGAGCTTTTCTTCCGCATCGGGGAGCAGCTTCTTGGCCGCATCGGTCAGGCTCTTGTAGGCGCCCCGAAGCCTCGTTGATGGCATCCGCGCTGTCCTTGGTGACCGGGAAGAGCGCGTCGATCTTCTCCCCGGCGGCTTTCGCAGCCGCCTGATTGGCCGTGCTGACGACGGTGACGGTCACGCTGACTTCCTCGCCTGCCAGCTTTTTGAGCGTATCGAGGACATCCGCGTAGCTGCTGTTGTCCTTGCAGGTCTCGTAATAGCCGCCGAAGCGTGCGCTCTTGAGGTTGGCGGTGATGGTAACGGTCTTGTCGTCGGTCGCATGCGGGGTGACGAGCAGGTTTTCATCGGCGATGACGGCGCTGTTGCTGCTGCGGAAAAGCCGCCAGGGCTGTGTGCCCATCGAGTCATAGCCAGGCAGATCCGTCGGGACGATGCCGGTGCCCAGCGTTTCATCGCTGGTGTAGACCCAGATGAGTTTTCCGTCGGCATCAGACGGGCCTCATGGAAGGCGTGCAGGTTCTTCGTGACGGCATCGGCCGAGATGTTCTGGTCGTCGTTGATGCCGGCGAAGAAGTTCGCCTTGGCCTTCTCGAGCAGGGCCAGCTCCGCGGCGAGCTCGGATGGCTTCAGCGGGGTGACGGTGATGATGCCGAGCTCCTTGGTCTGGGTGTAGCGGGTATCCAGAGTCTGCCCGTTCTTCTTCGTGACGGTGAGGGTTCAGCTTGACCTGTCCGGCCGTCTCCGCGAGGCGGCAGATCTTCAGGCGGTAGTCGTTCACTGCCGCGTAGGTCGTCGCAGTGCCATCCAGCGCGGTCGCGGTCACGGTCATGGCATAGCCGTCGGAGCCGGTATGGAAGCTGACCGTCGTGAAATTCCTGGAGCGCAGGAGCTGGATATCCCCGGTCACGTTGGTCGGGTCGATTGGCTCTTTGGTGACGAAGTCCGTCAGTCGGGCCAGCGTGTACTCCGCGCAGATCTTTTGGATGGTCTGCATGTAGTCGCTCGCCGCGCCGGGGATGGTGACTTCGATCGTCCGTGTGACGGTGATCGGCGCCTCGACGTCCTTATTATAGTCGTCGATGTTCTTGTTGAATGTGAAGGTGGCGGTCAGGGTAACCGGGGTGTCGGTATCGTTGGGATGGATCGTGCCTTCCGCGGGGGTCAGCGGGCCCTTGTCCTCCACGGTGACGACGACGCTGGAGCTGGCCCAGCTGATCGTCGACCAGCCGCAGGTATCCAGTCTCACCGGGAGCGTCAGGGTCTTCGTGACCGCGGTGCTGGTTTCGTTTTCACCCTTGATGGTGTAGAACGTCAGGGTCTCTGCCGCGGCGGTCATGGCTGTGGTGACCTTTGTGCGGTCCCAAGGGATGGAGACCATGCAGCTGCCGGTCGTGACGCTGACTTCGTTCGCGGTGCTGAGGGTGAACGTTACGCCGTTGACCCGCGCGTCGCCGGTGCCGATGCTGCTCTGGGACGGATCCTCGTAGTAATAGGTGACCTTGCCGCTGTCGTCGATCAGCGTGCCCGCACCGAGGCTCGTCTTGCCCCTTGTCCGCAAGGGTCACGGTGATCTGGTCGGCGGTCAGGGACGCGCCGCTGGCGGTGATGGCGTCCGCGAGCTTGTCACGGACGGTATCAAGGACATTTACCTCGCCGGTCTTGTAAGCCACGCGGAACCGCGTGCCGAGCTTGGCGATGATGGCCTTCAGCGCGGCACCTTGTCCGCGGAGGCGGCCGTCCTGACGGTGAGGGTGAATTCCTTCGTGTCGGAGACGCCGTTCTTCGTGATCGTGGCAGTCAGGATGACGGTCACGTCATTGCTCGTCGGGAGGGTGACGGTGCCGTCGTCGGCGATGATCGCCGGCTTGCTGCTCTTCAGGTGATGATCGAGCCTTTCGCGCCGGTCGAAGCCAGTTCGAGCTTCCCGGCGGAGATCACAGTCGTCGGGGTGACGGTCAGGGCCGCTTTATCGGCCGCGACGTCCTCGGCGTCCTGCGTGACCTGCGGGGGGCGCGGCCGCCCTGCCATTTGAACACGGGGAAGCCGCCGTTGATGTTCTCCGCGTCGACGTTGAAGGTCTTGTCCGTCGGGCTGAGGGTGATGGCAAAGGCGTCGAGCTTCATCTCGGACGCGAGCTTGCAGTTTGCCTCGCCCTTGTCCAGCGGGTAGCCGACCATCTCGTCGGTGTGGATGGTGCTGCCGGAGGTATAGGAATATGTGCCCTTCAGGAAGTAGCAATTTTCAACGCTGCCGATCGGGTCACCATTGCTGTTTGCAATCGTGCCCGCGATCGTGCCGCAGGCCGGGTTCGTAGAAGTACTGACGGAAACGATCTTGCCGGTGTTATAGCAGTTCTTTACGATCGCAGATGCAGTGTCGTTGGCAATGCTCACGATGCCTGCTGTACGGCTCGGGCCAGTGATCGTACCGGTGTTATAGCAATCCGAAATCGCCGCGCTCTTCAGCACACCAGCGATACCGCCTACGCCGCCGTAACCCTTTTGTGCAACTGTCACAGCACCGGCATTGAAGCTGCGGGTAATTGGGCCAGAAGACGAACCGGCGATACCGCCGACCTCTGCAACGTAGGTCGGAGAATTTTGGTCTGCGCCGGTCCAATTGCTGCTGATCGCACCATAGTTGGCGCAGTCGGTGATATGACCGGCCGCATAGAGCCGCCCGACGATGCCGCCGACGACCGACCATTTTGCGGAGATGGTCATATGGCTGACGCAGCCCTCAAACGAGCCATAGGCCTGATTGCTGATACCGCCCTTCGGGGCCGTATCCTTGTCGTCTGCAGCGTGATTGCTGCCGTAGACCGTGACGTTTTGACCAGAGCGCCTTCGCCGGTATAGCCGAAGAGCGCGGCGGTCAGACCGTAGACGGACTTGCCATTGCCGTCGAAGGTGCCGGTGTACATATGGCTGTAGTCGCCGATGGGGGTCCAGGTGTTGCTGGTCTGGCCGTAGTTGACGTAGATGTTGGCCGTCAGCCTGGCGTGATATGCGGTATTGCCCGCGTTGACCTGATCGGCGAACCAGGCGAGCTCCGCCGCGGTGCTGATCTCGTAGACGCCGTCGGTGGGCGTGACGGGTGTTTTGTCCGTGCCGTTCCAGGTCTTGTTGGTCTTGAGCTGAACTGCGATGGTCGCATCCTTGCCGCTGACGGTGAAGATCGCTTCGACCTTGTAGTAGCGGGCGTCGTCGACGATGTATGTGTACGTGCCGTCTGGCAGACTGTAGGTGAAGGAACCAGCCGCGTTGGGCTCGACGCTCTCATCTGCATGCTTGACCGTGACGGAGGCCGGAGTGACGCTTGCGTTCTCGTCATCGGTGAAGGTCAGCGTGACGGTGTACAGCTGCGCGCCTGCCAGCTCGATGGGGCCGACGGTCTGCGCCGCGCCCGCGACGGTGAAGTCGCCGGTCGCGCTCGTGCAGCCGAGCTTGGAGACGGTAGTGGTATTTGCCGTTCGGCAGGCTGTAGACGTTCGCATTTTCCGCCGTGGGCTGGATCGTCTCCCCGGCCGCGTCCGTGACGGTGATCTTTGCGCCGGGCGTTGTGACGTTGAAGGTCACGGAGAAGGTCTCAACGCCGAGGTTGACGTCGACGCGCTGGCTCTCGCCATTTACGGTGACGGAGCCGGTGGCGGTGTTATAGCCCTGCTTGGAGACGGAATAGCTGTACGTGCCGTTTTCCAGCACGAAGACGCGCCGGGCTCCGCCGGGGTCTTGCCTTCGATGGCGACAGCCGCGCCCTCGGGCGTGACAAAGGTCACAACGGGCGTTGCAGCAGGATCCTGCCAGTTCAGGGTCAGCTTGCCGTCGCTGCCCGCGGCGAACGCGCCGCCGAGCAGGCCGATCAGGCGCTTGCTGCCGCATTCGGCTTCGGTGGCCAGCGCCGCCTCGTCGCCGTCCGCGGGGTTGCCGCCGATGGCCTGCGTGCAGGTCCCGGCCTTGAAGTAGCTGCGTGTGATGGCAGCATTGGCCGTCGTCTTCTGGCCGACGATCGCGCCTGCGGCCGTCCCGCTCGTCGCGGTGACCGCGCCGGTATTCAGGCAGCCGGTGATCTTGCCGTTGGAGTAGCTGCTGACTGCGCTGCTCAGACGGCCGACAATACCGCCGACGCCGTTTTTCGCGCCCGTACCGGTGACTGCACCGGTATTATAGCAGTTTTTGATCTCCTGCGATGTGTAGCCGGCAATGCCGCCGATGTGTCATCGCCCGCGGCCGTGATCGTGCCGGTGTTATAGCAGGCTGTGATCGGAACGGAGCCACTGCCCATGATGCCGCCGGTCGAATCCTTGCTCGTGATCGCGCCGCTGTTGCCGCAGTTTTCGATCCCTGCGCCATAGCTGCCGCTGCCGACGATACCGCCGATGTTCCGGCCATACGCGCCGATATCGATCGCAGCTTCATTCCGGCAGCCGACAATATGCGAGGATTTATCTGTATACTTGTACAGATATCCAGTAATGCCACCGATGGCATAGCCGTCCGTGACGCCTTCCTTCAGCGTAATGGCAACGCGGTTGACGCAGTTCTGTATCGTGCCGCCGGCCAGAACCGCCGTGATGCCGCCGGCATACTTGCCCGCCTGCAGTTCACCCTCGACTGTCAGATTTCTAACAACTGCTCCGGTGTACACGCAGCCGAACAGGCGCGCTCTGCAGAACCGGTTCTCCCTTTATGATTTGGAATTGCTTCATTGGCTGGGGTTCAGGCCGGAGATGGTCTTGCTGTTTCCATCGAAGGTTCCCTTGTAGCCAGTAGCAAACTTGCCGTCCGTATCCTTGCTGATCGCCGTCCAGGGGTGGCCGCCGAGGTTGATGTTCTCGGTCAGCCTCGCGTTCAGGGTGTAATTGCCCTTGTTCACCTCGTCGCGGAACCAGGCGAGCTCGTAGCTGTTGGAGATCAGATAGGTCTCGCCGTCCTTCTGCGGTTCGACTGTGGTCGAGCCATCCCAGTCGGTGGTGTAGTGCATCGTGAGCGTGACGGTCTGGTTCGCAGTCACGTTCAGGGTATCGGTCAGGGTGGCAAAGGTCTTCGCCTTGACCTCGTAGGTATAGGTCCCCTGCGGGATGGTTTTTGCTGTGTTGTTGGTCAGGGAGAGCGTCGTCTTGCCGTCCGCCATGGTGAGGGTGATGACGGGGCTCGTCTTCGGCAAACGCTCTGCCCACCTCCGCCGTGACGGCGAAGGTGACGCTCGCGGTGTTGACCGTGATGGTAGCGGTATTTTCCGCGGGGTCGGAATTTCCGTAGGTCTCGCCGTCGCCGATGGCGGTGACGGTGATGGTATAGCTGCCGGTCCCGGCGAGCTCAATTTCCGTGGTGTAGTCCCGGGTCGTTTCGATGAGCGTCTCGGTCACGAGCGTCTCACTGCCCTTCGCAAGCGAAACGAGATAGCCGCGCGCGTTCGGGGACCGCCGTCCAGCTGGCAGACTTATCCGTCCACGTGATGACCGGGGGCGCGAGCTTCTGCGGCTGGATGACCGGGAGGGCGGGCGCGTTCAGAAGATACGGGAAGCCCGCGTTTTTCAGGCCGTCGGCCCCGGCGTAGATGCCGAAGGCGCTGCCGAGCCTCGTGAGGATGGCCGCATCCTTCAGCTCCGCCGTGGTCTTGGGCGTGCCGGTGGTGTTCTTGCCGCTGTCCTTGCCGGTCAGGGCGCTGTCGCTGCAGTAGAAGGAGCTGGCAGTCGTTATGGTGACATAGCTGCCGCCTGCAAGCGGGCCAAACTCCCCGGTACCGGCCGTCACGTCAGCAACAGCATACGTCGTCTTGATCTTTGCTTTGCTATACGAACCGCCGTCGCCGATCACGCCGCCGACGTAGCCGTCGCCCGTCACAGAGCCGCCGCGCACAAAGCAGTTCGCGATATCGCTTGCGTTGCCGCCGCCGATCAGACCGCCGGCATAGTCGCCGGTCGCCGTTACGGTAACATGCAAGGTGTAGCACTCGTCACAGCCTTGCCGACCTGCGCAATCAGGCCGCCGACATATTCTGTACCGGAGACTGTCGTATCGATCACTGCGCACTTCGACACAGCCGTGCCGGAATAACCGATCAGGCCGCCGGTCAGGTTGCTGCCGCCAGTCACAGAGCTGTTCTTCACCACGCAGTTCGTGATCGTGCAGGTGCCGTATGCAGCGCCGACCAGAGCGCCGACGTTGCCGGACGTGCTGGTGATCGTCGCGTGGTCGATCGTCAGATTCTGAATGGTAGCCCCATTCACACGGCCAAACAGACCGCTGAGCGATTCTGTTCTGTCGATCTTGAGGTTGGAGATGGTATTGCCAGCACCGTTGAAGATGCCCTTAAACTGATTCGTGCTGCTCGGGCCAATGGGCGTAAACACGTTGTTGGCAAGGTCAATATCCGCGGTCAGCTCATAGTAGAGGCCGCTGGTATTTCCGCCCTCTGCGCAGAAATTTGCTCAAATACGCCAGCTCCGCGCCGCTTTCAATGAGATACGGATCCGTCTCGGTGCCGGAGCCGGAGAAGCTCTCCGCCACGCTGCCGTCCCACGCGGTGAGGGCGGTCCATTCCGCGGCGATGATCTTTTCCGTGCCGTCCATCGTGACGGTGCCGCGGATGCTCTTATAGCCCTTGCGCTGGATGCGGTAGCTGTAGGTCTCGGGCACGAGCGTGAAGGTATAGGTCTCCCCTTCCCGCGCGCCGGTCTGCTCACCGCCGGCCGCATGGGTGACGGTGACGGCGGCGTCCGCCGGGATGTTCGTGAAGGTCAGCTTGCTGCCGGTCTTCGCCGTCAGCTCGACCGTCGTATCGGCAAGGCCGGTCGACTTGGCGACCGTGACGTCGCCGGAAGCGTCGGCGTAGCCGAAGCAGGACGCGGCGTAGTGGTAGACGCCCTTCGTGAGGGCGTAGACGATCTTGCCGTCTTTGTCCTTCGCTGTCTTCGGCGCGACGGTCTTAGCGTCTTCGCCCTCGCCCTGGGTCAGGGTGAAGTCCGCGCCCACGGGGTCGACAATGAAGTTGACGTCATAGGTCTTCGCCGCCAGCGTCACGGCGTGGGTCACGTCGGACGTCGCGATGGTGAAGGAGCCCTCCTGCTTCAGATAGTCGTTCTCGCCGTCGTCACAGGTGACCGCCCAGCGGTAGCTGCCCTTATTGAGGCCGGAATAGATGTAGGTAGCCTCGTTCGTTTCTTCGTTTTTGCGCACCTCCGGGGTGCCGACGCTGGCTGCGCCGGTCACCGTGACGGAGGCGTTGGCAGGCTTGACCGTCAGCGTGATGGTAAAGGTCGCATTCGGGTCTTGCCACTTGAGGGTGGGATAGGGATCCGCGTCTGCAAACGCGCCGCCGAGCGAGGCCGCCAGCGTTTTGAATTCCTCCGCGGTCTTCGCGGTGCCCTTCGTATCTTCGGGGCCGCAGCCGGTCAGATAGAAGCAGGCGGTCGCTTTCGCGCTGTAGCTGGTGCAGTGGCCGAACAGCGCTTTTGCATAGGTCCCAGTCGGGACGCTGCCGGTGGAGTAGCAGTTCGTGGCCGTGCCGCTCAGATAGCCCGTAATGCCGCCAAGATAAGCGCCGGTCTGGATATCTCCCCGGTTATAGCAGCTTTCGATCGTGCCGGCACTTTCATTCTTACCAGCAATACCGCCAATATGGCCAATGTTCTCGTTCCGCCTGTGACCCGCGCCAGGTTATAGCTGAGCGCGATCGTCCCCGCGGTTCTGGCCTGCAATACCGCCAGCCAGCGCATAATAGAACTGGTGGCTTTTTCATTATGTGTTACGGGTGCA
>VOFK01000617.1_pt1 | contig 17500 bp, 25 predicted proteins | sample 5384121 | NCBI WGS metagenome assembly VOFK01 (sample SAMN12384730, study PRJNA508395) | human gut metagenome | isolation source: healthy gut J | host: Homo sapiens
AAAAATTTCTATAAAAAAATATTAAGTTTAGTCTTAATATTTTTTTATTTATTAAAGAATTTAACTTGTCTATTTTCTCTTTTAAAGCATCAATAAACTGATTAATTTCATTCTTCGTCGTGAGATATGAAATACTTATTCTTATACTATGTGTTGCATATAATTCATTCTTCGTAAGTTCTAAAACAGAAGTACTTAAATCTCCCGCTTTATGACACGCTGTTTGAGTAGAAATATAAATATCATCTTCTTCTAAAGCATGAAGAATAGTTTCTGGTTTAACATTTAAAATGCTTATATTAACAATATGAGGAAGAGAACAACTTGTACTATTTAGAATAATACCATCTATAAGCTGAAGTTTTTGCTTCAAATAATTACTCAACTCTAAAACATGTGCATACTTTTCTTCAAAATCTTCATATACAAGTCTCAAAGCTTTTGACATAGAAACAATTAAAGCTGTCGCCGGAGTACCACTACGATAGATTGTAGTAGACTTTCCTCCATATATTATAGGTTCAATTTCCAAACTCTTATTTTTTAATAAAGCGCCTACTCCTTTCATCCCATAAAACTTCTGACTAGACATGGAAGCCATATCAACATTCCATAAATTAAGTTTTACCTTCCCAATAGCTTGTGTTATATCAGAATGAAAAATTACTTTTGGATACTTTTTTAATAAATTTCCAATACCATCTAAATCTTGCATTAAACCTATTTCGCTATTAACAGCGCATATTGAAACTAATATTGTATCATCACATATTAAACTTTTTAAATCATCTAGCTTAACTCTTCCGTCACTATCTATTTCAACATAGCTTACTCTAAAGCCTTCTTTCTCTAACTCATTAAAACATTCACTAACAGAAGAGTGTTCCAGTCTTGTCGTAATAATATGCTTTCCCCTATTCTTATATTTTCTACAAACTCCAAAGATTGCTAAATTATTAGCCTCACTTGCCCCACTAGTGTAAATTATCTCTTTTTCTTCTATACCCAATATCTTCTTTATTTGTCTAGTGGCATCATTTATAAGCTTACTACTTTCTAATCCTAACTTATGTAAAGAATTAGGATTACCAATATAGTTTTTTGTCACCTTAACATAAGTATCTAAAACAGAATCATTAACTGGTGTGGTTGCACTATAATCTAAATATATCAAGATAATCACCTCTAAAATTCAATATCATTATAACAAAAAACAAAAGAAAAAACTATTTCAAAATAAAATAGTTTTATCTAAGACCCTTTTTTAAGGTTAGCATTTTGTTTTCTATACGTCTAAATTCTTGTGCACATTCACGAAGTTCATCACGTTCTCTTTTGGTAACACTTCCATTACTCTTATATTGTAGTTCATGTTCTAGTGCTGCCCAAGCATCCATCGCCAATGTTCTAACCTGAATTTCTGCATCTATAAACTCAATATCATCTTTAAATGAAACCGGAACTTTTACTATAATATGATAACTTGAATACCCTGATTCCTTAGGATTTTCAATATAGTCTTTTTCATGACACACTTGTAATAAATCACTAGACTTAATTAAATCAACCATCTCATATACATCATCTTCAAATGGACAAACAAGTCTAACTCCAACCATATCATGAATATGTTCCTCTAAGTTTTCAAGAGTTATATCATAGTTTCTTTTCTCTAATTTGCCTAACGCACTGTCAATACTTTTTATACGAGCATTTACATGTTCAACACTCTTAGTATGATTTGACATATCATAATCCTTAATTAATATTTCCAAATGGGTCTTTAAAACCTGTAATGCTGCTTCATATTTAAATTGCAGCTTCTTGAGGTCCTCTTGTGAAAAATTATTTGTGCTTTTATTCAAAATATTCACCCTTTCAATTGTATTATATGTATTTTAAAATTATTACTACTTATCATATATCCCTCATCAGAGGAACTACATTATACCACATATCAATAAAAATTGCAAATTTTTTCTTTTAATAACAACAAAAAAATGAGTTATTTTAACTCATCTATATATTTTTTAATTGTTTTGAATCAGGTCCAAGTATTATTTTTAACTGGTTATCAATCTCAACTATACCCCTAGCCCCTAGCTTTTGAATTCCTTCTTTATTAGCTTTAGTTACATCTTTTTAACTCAACCTTAAATCTCGACATATCTGTCTCAGTTGAAATTATATTATCTTTTTCCTCCCTAAATACTCCACAAGCTTATTTAAATCAATACTGGCATCTTTCTTACTAGCTTTTAATACGGCTAATAAAATAATTAAAAGTACAATTCCTATAATTACATATTCCATCAATTTATCACACACTAATATTTATTAGTTCCTTTCTATTAACAACATCTATTATATATTACTTTCATAAAGTTGTAAATATTTCATTTTTATATCATATATTTTAATAGGTTAATACCTACACAAATTTATTTATAATTCATATTGTATATTAGAAAAGAATAAAGAGGTGGAAATATGGTAAATAATGATAGTTGTTGTTTTGCTAAAATTTTAAAAGTAATTGAAATTTTACAAAATAGCTCGACTAATCCTGCTTGTTGTGAGGAAGGCTGCGACAAACCATTTCTAGGACCTAATCAAAATTTCATATGTTACAACACTAGACCTGTACAGTTCTATACAAGAGCTGGAACTTTATTTAGTGCTTCTTATACCCAAGATGAAGAAGTTTTAAATAGCAATGTATTTCGTGTAGAAAAGGTAGACGATTGTTGTTGTAAATGTAGGATATTACAAAGAGGTGCTAATCAAGATGAATTTGTTGCGACTAACAGTTTCATTACAATTAATTTAAAATGTATGTGTGTATTAAAGTGTCTTAACGATGTTGCACTAGAAAACATATAGAAAGGAGAATAATTATGTGTGAAAAAAGTAATAACACAAATGAATGTTCTTGCCTACATGATTTATTGAAAGAAATAATTAGATTACAAAAACAAGATAACTCTTGTTGTAATGAAGATGGTTGTGATAAACCTTATTTAGGACCAACACCTAGTTTAGTTTGTTACAATACAAGACCACTTAATTTTTATAACTGTCAAACTGCTGCTTTATGGTCAATAGAATATACTTATAATGGTAACACTTCAACATCAACAGTATTTAGATGTGAAAATTTAGATGATTGTTGTTGTACATGTAGAATATTAATTGATAATGGTAATAATGACTATACAGCGACCAACCAATTCTTTACAATCAATTTAAATTGTGTTAGCGCAATTAAATGTCAACCTGATGCTTACGTTGAAATATGCTAAATAAAAAGCGATCACAAATGTGATCGTTTTTATTTTCTTTGAATACTAACTATATCACTAATTTTAATTATATCCTCAGTTAAAGTATATAGTCTATCAGTACTTTTTCTAATAATAGCCGTATCATATGTTTTATCTTTCGTTTTAATAATTAAAGGTTTATTAAAAATAAAACCATCTTCTTTAAATAAATCATCAATAAACTTTTCTATATCACTATTAACAGACATATCATATTTAAAATTACTAGTATTTCCAGCATAAACATAATCTTTATTATTAGAAAAATTTTTTTCTATTTTGCTCCGATAAATTTTAGGTAACTCAGACATTTTTTCACCTCAATAAATTTTATGTAATAAATGGTTAAAATTTACAATATTTTAGCATAATAAATATAGGAGATGATTTAATGATTAAAAAACGAAAAATTGATTTAAATATTATTATACCAATTATTTGCTTTTTCATTATCAGTCTTATAAGTATTAAAAGTGCCCTTACTTACACCTCTCCTGATTTAGGAAATCTTGTTTACAAACAATGTATTTGGTATTTTCTAGGTACGATATTAATAATATTTATTTTGCATTTTAAAAATAATTATTTATATGAAAATACTATTTTTTTTTTATATAGTCTAGGATGTATTTTATTACTATTATTACTTTTCTTAGGAACACCTATTAATAATAGTAAATGTTGGTTTACTATCCCAGGTATTGGAAGTTTTCAACCTAGTGAATTTATGAAAATATTTTTAATGTTAACCCTTGCTGTCATGATTAAAGAATATAAATTACAATATAAAAACCCATCCCTAAAAGAAGAATTTATATTTATTTTAAAGACTCTTCTCATTGTCGTAATTCCAGCAATATTAACCTTTCTAGAACCAGATACAGGAGCCGTTATTATGTATCTTATAATTTATTTTTCAATGATGATTCTATCTGGCATAAGACTTAGATGGTTTATCGCTTTAGCCCTAATAACAGTAGCTATTGCGACATCAATCTTACTACTTTACTATTTAAGTAGTGAAAATTTTATTAAAATATTTGGAACCAAAATGTTTTATCGTTTTGATAGAATTCTAGAATGGAAAAAAGGTTCTGGATTGCAATTAGAAAATGCCTTGGCATCAATCGGTTCAGGAGGCCTACTAGGTCACGGTTTTTTAACAAAACTCCTGTCTACTTTCCGGAATCCGCAACAGACTTTATCTTTGCTGTTTTTGCTTCTAATTTTGGTTTTATAGGTTCAATAACCCTAGTCCTTATCATCTTTTATTTTGACTTCTATATAATTAAAATGATGAAAAAACCTCTGCCTTTAACAGATCGCTTTATTTTAGCGGGCATTAGTAGTTGTCTCATCTTTCAACACATAGAAAATATTGGCATGACTATTGGTCTAGTTCCAATAACCGGTATAACTCTTCCTTTCATTAGCTATGGTGGATCTAGTCTTTTATCGTATATGATTATGTTAGGAATAATAATTAATATAACAAAAGAAAAAGAAACATCATATAAACACTAAAAAAAGATGTCTATTGATATAAACTCTCATAGACATCTTTTTAATTTTTTACCTATTATTTTCAAATCTCTTTCTTCAGCAATCTTTCTTGTATTATTTTTTAAAGAAGGAAGTTCATTTTCTAAAATTAATTTTATTTTTTCTGTAAACTCTTCTATATTTTTAGCTTTATATACATTTACTCCATCTTCTACCATACCATCCCAAATAGGAATATCTCTTACTAAAATATTACATTTCATAGCGCAAGCCTCTATTAAAGGAATTCCCTCGGTTTCTTCATAAGTTGGAAATAAATATAAATCACATCCCCCTAAAGCCTCTCGTATAAGTTCTTTTTCACCATATCCTGGGAAAATAATATTTTTAGGTAAGTTTTTAAAGGCCTCTCGTACATCACTAGTTGCCGCTTTTAAAGAACTATATCCATACCAAATAAAAGTATAATCCGGTAATCTACGTGCTAACTCTATAAAATCAACTATACCTTTTCGTCTTATATAAAGGCCTATTCCTAAAACTATCTTAGTATTATTAGAAAGATTATAACGCTTTCTTAAATTCTTTCTATAATTTTATTTTCTTTAAAAGAAAGAAATATCAATTCCATTAGAAATATCTACTATCTTTTTATCTTTAAGTTCATCATAACCTTCTAAGATTCTTTTAGAATAAGGTGTAGGAGTAACAATTATATCTCCTAATCTATAACATTTACAAATCCACTTTTTAAAAAGTTTACTAGTTGCATGTCCCATTATAAAACCATCTCTATAATCTTCCTCTGTTGAATGGGCATGATAAACTATTTTTTTGCCCTGTTTTTTGGCTCTCTTGGCAAACAAATATGACTTAGGAAAATAAGTGTTAATATGTAAAATATCATAACTATCATGAGGATTTGTAGTATATAAAACATTCTCCTCATCAAGAGCTATCATTTGATGCTTAATAGCCTTCCCAAGACCACTTTTACCGATAACTTTTTCTCCTTCTGTATAAAGCAATACCATAAAATAACTCCTAAACTTCTTGAATAACTGTAATAATCATTGGTTTTGATTCTGTTTTCTCATAGAAGAAATGTCCTAAACGCTCACGGACCTCATTTTTAATTTTACTATAATCTACTCTCTTAGTGTTTTCTAATATATTATCATTAATAATTAACACACATAACTCTCTTGTTTGTTCCAATAACTCTTGATTATCTTTTACATAGATAAATCCTCTAGTTAATATTTCTGGTCCACCAACAATTTTTTTAGTAGCTCTATCTAAAGTGCAACTAACAATAACAATACCATTTTCTCCTAACATCTCACGATCTTTAAGGACTAAATTACCAACATCTTCCCCGTTGTTACCATCTACTAATATTTCATCAACTTTTACTTTATCAAAACATTTCAAATTAAGTTTTCCATCAATAAACTCGCAAACATCACCATTTTGTTTTAAAATAATGTTTTCTTTAGGAACTCCAATTTCTTCTGCTACTTTAGCATTAGCTAATTGATAACGATATTCCCCTTTAACTGGGAAATAATATTTAGGATTCATTAAATTAATCATTAACATCAAATCTTCTCTAGAGGCATGATGTAATAAGTGTTTTTTACTAGATAAATTAATAGCGTCAGCCCCAAGCATAGCTACTTCATCCATAATTTCAGCAGTTACTTTTTCAATACCATCATATGTTGGTTCTGTAATAAAGACAGTATCTGTTTCTTTTATTTTAATATACTTATCAAACCCTTTTATAATTCTTTGTAGATTAGCAAAAAGGACTTTCTTTAGCGTCTGAAATTAACACAACAGTATTCTTATCATTTAAATTTGTTAAATCGCCTACTATTCTCTTATCAAAATTAATATAGCCATTTTCTCTTGCATAATTAATAGTTTCTTGTAATCTTTTTCCCATTATTACAACTTTTCTGTGAGTTTTACTTACTTCATTCAATAACTCCTGAATTCTATAAAAATGGGCTGGAAAACAGTTGCGATTATTCTATCTTCACTTTTTGATAAGACATCTCTAATAAATGATGCCGCTCTATTATTAGGACTAGTATGTCCCTCACGTTCTGCATAAATAGATTCACTAAGTAAACATAAAACTCCTTGTTTACCAACATAAGCTAATTTACCAATATCTGTTTTATATTTTTCAGGTACAGTAGAATCAAAAACAAAGTCCCCCGTATAAACAATCGCTCCATCTTTAGTATATAAAACGTATAATAGTGAATCCGGAATAGAATGGGTAACACTAATTGGAAATACTGATAAACGTCCAAAATTAATCTTAACATGAGGTTTAATTTCAACTAATTTTACCTTTTTCAAATCCTCATCAGACATATCCTTCTTTTAAAATATCCAAAGTTAGTTTAGCACCATAAACACTTAATCCAGGAATAGCCCTAACAATATCAGGAAGAGCCCCAATATGACTTTCATGTCCATGTGTTAAAAATATACCAACTATATTCTTTTTATTTTTTACTAAATAATCATAATTAGGAATAATATAATCAACACCTAAATTATGTTCATTATCATATTTTAGACCAGCATCAAAAACAAAAATCTTCTTATCTACTTCAACTACATATAAATTTTTACCATTTTCATTTAATCCGCCTAAACTAAAAATTCTAATTTTACTCATTTTCTTCATCCTTTCTTAATATTTAAAAACTTACATTCCAAGAAATTATTATAATTAAAATAATATTTATCTTTCAAAATATTACCTTCACATAATCAAATTTTAATCCCGACACAAATAAATTTAAATATAATTTCTTAAAAGTAAATAACGTAGATATTATACCATTATATAACTAATTTGTCTAGGGCATCTTTTGCCGCTATTTGTTCTGCTTCTTTTTTACTTTTGGCTGTTCCTACACCATATGATATATTATCTATTCTAACTTCAAAGGTAAATGTTTTATTATGAGCAGGTCCACTTTCTTTTATTAAAACATATTCAATACTTTGTTTATTAGTTTGTACAGCCTCTTGTAAAGCTGATTTATAATCACTAAAGAAAGTTACATTATCATTGATATATGGTGTAATAATATTTAAGGCTACTCTCCTTGCTGTAGCGTATCCTAAATCAATATATATAGCTCCAATTAAAGCTTCAAAAAAAATATCAGCAACTATAGCTTTTTCCTTATATGTACCAGAAGCTTTCATTTCACCATGTCCAACCTTTATATATTTAGTCAAACCTAAAGCCGTAGAATATTGATATAAAGCATTCTCGCATACATAACTTGCTCTAACTTTAGTCATTTCCCCTTCTGTTTCTTTTTAAAATTTGCATACAAATAGTCGGCAACAACTAAATCCACAACGGCATCTCCCAAAAACTCAAGCCTTTCATAATCTTGTCTTGATTTATGTTCATTTGCGTAACTAGAATGTGAAAATGCTCTCTCATAAAGTTTTAAATCTTTAGGATTTATTTTTAATTTGTTAAATAATTCTTCCATAAAATCACCATTTTCATTATATATCATTTTCTATTTTATGAAAAGAATAAATATTTTTATTACAAGTTAAAAATCGATATTGAAAGATACCAATATTTTTAGTAAAATAAGACTAGGAGGTTTTATGAAAAGGGTATTAATTTTTTTTATTAATTGTTATCAAAAAATACCCGGAAGCTTTCATCGTGCTTGCAGGTTCACTCCTACTTGCTCAGAATATGCCAAAATAGCTATTGAAAGATTTGGCGCTATTAAAGGGAGCTTTCTTTCCATAAAAAAGAATTTTAAGGTGTAATCCTTTTTGGAAAAACGGATATGACCCCGTACCTCTAAGAAAGGAAAAAAAATGAAAATATCAAATAAGAAAATTTTATTATGTCTTCTCTCAATGTTTATATTGTTGTCAGTTACTGGTTGTCGCCAAGATGATATGGAGGATATTGATATTATAGTTACAAATTATCCTAATGAGTATATAGTATCACAGTTATATGGAAAAACATTCTAATATTAGTTCCATATATCCTGATGGTGTTGATATAGATAATTATAAAATTACTAATAAAAGGAAAAAAGATATCAGCAAAAAAGCTCTTTTCATTTACACTGGATTGATTGAAAAGGAAAGAAAAATTGCAGTTGACTTATTAGACATTAATGGAGGACTTAAAATAATTGATACCTCATACGTCTTAGAAACGCAAAATAGCATCGAAGAACTATGGCTTAATCCTTCTTATCTTCTAATGATGGCTAAAAATGTAGAACTAGGATTAAATGAATATATATCTAGTAGTTATTTGAAAAAAAGAAATCAAGGAAAACTATGAAAAATTAAAAAAGTTAGTCTTTCAGAACTTGATGCCGATTATCGACTAAGTATAGAAAATGCGAAGAAAAAAAACGCTTATCGTTAACAATAATAACTTAAAATATCTAGAAAAATTTGGTTTAACAGTTATTGTCTTAGATGATGATGCAATGGACAAAACTTATAATGATGTAAAAACATTAATAGATAGTGGACAAATAAACTATATTTATAAATTTAAGGATGATAAAAAAATAGTACTAGAATTGAAAGGGTCTTATAACAGAATATCCTAATCTTAAAATAACAGAACTTCACAAAATAGATAATATTACAGATAAAGAACGTGATGATAAAGAAGATTATATATCACTAATGAACAAAAACTTAGAATTGATAAAACAAGAACTATATCAATAAATTACAAAAAAAAGATTGAAATTACTCAATCTTTTTTAGTTAACAGAAATCTTTTCTATAAACTTATGAAACGAAGAAGTTGATCTACTTAAAGTAAATACACCTAGATAAGTAAACATTCCCATAACTGCACAAATAATATCTTCCATTGTATCCCTTACCCCGGTATCTATACTATGTTGCAAATTCATTCCTAAGGTATTATCTCCAAAAAACTCAAATATCTCCCAAAAAGCAGCTATTGCCATACAAAATCCTACGATATATGTGTATTTTAGTATTTTATTATCCTTTCTTTTTTAGCAAGATAATTATATAAAACCATTCCAAGTAGAGCCGTAGAAAAACCAGATACAAAATGCATAACAACATCATAATAAGTCGTTTTATTATAAAGTCCTACAACACACCCTAAAAAGTCCGCAAAAAACATAAATAAATTATAGACAAATAAAGCATTAGGATTTAAGTTCAAAACTTTTAATTTTCTAAGAATAAAAGGAATTAAAAGCACAAGCGGTAATGCCAAACAAGTAAGTATCATATTATTGTTTTCTTCTACCATCGCCCTACTAAAATAAACAACATCTCCACATAACATTATTATAACTAAAAAATAATTACTATACTTTAACTTCATACAAAACCTCTACTACTGAATTATTCTAATTAAACTATATTTTTGATCAACGACACTACTCTTATAATTTTTATCACTTAAATCAATATTAACTATTTTTTCTTTTTTGTCTAATGCCGTAGATGTATCAACTACTTGTAGTGTGTTGTTGTTTATTAACTCCATATCAGACAAAACATTATAACGTGATTTATAAATTTCTTTTACTTTGCCATTATCATTTACATAAACATAGTTATCAGTATAATAGTAATATTTCTTATTAGAAATAACTAATTTTTTAACATTACTTACAATCTCGCCATTATTACCATTTACAATATTATATCCATAATATGTATAATTTTTATTATCAGAAGTTGATGCATATAACAAAACATTATCAGTAATTGAAAGATTTATACTACCGTTAACATTATCTAAAACCTTAGTTATTTCCCCATTAGCTTCATTTACTGAATATAAAGAATTATCAGCCTGATAAAATAACTTTTTTACAGTATCACTATGCGTAATACTAGAATACTTATTAGAATTAAATGTACTAACATTAACTTGTTTTCCCTTTTTCTTATAGTTAAAACCACTTATTCCACAACCTGAATTATTAAAGTAAATGATCTTATCTGTAACCAAAATATTAGAAGTAAGCCCACTAGAGTTATCACTACATAAAACAGGTGTATAAGTATATTCCTCTTCCAATTCATAAACTCCATTACCTTCATTTTAAAGAAATAGAATAAATATTATTACTTCCAAATAGGAAATAAAGTTTCTTATCATAATAAGTATAATCTATAAAGTCTCCCAAATTACCAGTTCCCTGAGATAAATTATAAATACGCCTATTATATCCATTCTTCTTTAAAGCAACAATATAATCCCCCTCTTTAGCGAAACTATATGTTCCATCAAGTTCACTATTCAAACTAACAATATTATCATCATCTGTTGTTTTTTTCTTATCTTTTTAGTATTAATATTTCTTACAAGAATAATTACCAAAAAAAAGATTACTACAATTAAAACTAATAATATTCCTCCTATAATTAAAAATGGTTTAAAAGAAAAACTCTTCTTACCTGATTCTTCAGTTTGTAACCCGTTCATATCATTTCTCCTCTACTATAATCTAACATTAGTTTAACACTTTTATATGAAAAGAAAAAGTACTAAATTAATATTAAAATTTTTACCAATTTATACATTTTCTAACTAAAGCAAAAGAAAAAATGACTATTTAAACTATTAAAATCAACCTACTTAAGCATCTTTTCAGACTAAATTTTTCTAATTGACTCTTTTACAAGTATAGTTTTTCCTGCTAGAGTACTCATGAAAGGAGGTTTTATGAAGGAAAATAATCATAAGAAATTTTTCTCTCTTCTTAGTGATACTACTTTTAAGTACTTATTTAAAAAAGAAGAAAACAAACCATTTTTTAGGAAAACTATCCTAGATGTAACAGGTATTGATATTAATGGTTATACTCTTATTGATAATGAAATTAATAGTGGTAATAACAAAAAAGATTATCGCCTTGACATTTTACTAAAAAAAGATGATAGTATCATAAATATTGAAATGAATCAGTTTATTAGTAGAAATTATTACAATCCTACTTCTTAATAAAAAATAGAAATTATTTATATTCCCTAGCTTCTTCTACATATACTAGTGGTGATAAATTTAAGATAAAATATATTACCCAAATCAACTTTAATAACTCTTTATGCCCTACTGATAAACACATTACAAATGTTACTTTCAAGTTAGCGGATACTAAACATAATGTTTATTTAGATGATATCAAAATCCATGAAATATACCTAGAAAGTTTTAAACATTCATGTTATACTAACCTTGGAAATAAAGACTATCGTCTTTTAATGTTTACCGCTAAAAATTTTACTGAAATGAAAGCATTAGCTGGTACCGACAAGGAGGCTTTAAATATCGTGGATGAATTAGAAAAACTAAACAAAGATAAGTATTTTGGTGGACTTTATGATAACGAAGTTATTCAAAAAAGTTAAATAATTCTTATCATGATGAAGGCTATAATGAAGGTTATAGTACTGGCTATGACTTAGGAAAAAAAGAAACCAACAAAGAAATTGTTTTAAATATGTTAAAAATGCAAATAGATATTAAGACTATTTCTGAAGTTACTAATTTTTCAGTCGACGAAATAAAGTCAATTATTGAAAACAAAAAAAGTTAGAACATCCTAACTTTTTAATTTTTTATTTCAAAATTATCATCTTTCGGTACATAGCACACAATACTATTATTACTTAAATCAAGATTATTACTAACCTTTAAAAGATTCTCATATTTAAGTTGCCTAATTAAATCTACCTTATTAGTGATAATTTTATTATAATTAATTAAATCCTCATATAAAGAATCTCCAACCGCATCAATATAACAACTAGCCTTTATTTTATTCGCAATCATTACTTTTTTACTTCTAATAAAGTCATCTTCATTGATTATATTTTCTCTATCAAGTAATGTTTCTTTAATAAAAGATAATAACTCATTTTGTTTTTTAGATTCACCATAAAAATTTAAAACCAAATAATCATCTGTACTATCAAAATTATAATAAAATTCAGAATATAAGTCTTGCATCTTTGCCTTCTCACTAAAAATAGAAGTACTGCCAAAAAGTATTTTTAAAAGTATAGCTAAATATAAATCTAAAATATAATCATCCTGAATATTAAAATCCTTTTTCTTCATTTTAAAAGAATAAGTTAATTTACTAACATCAATATTAAATTTAACTACCTCACATTTTTTCGCAACAGCATATGGTTCTTTTTCTTTTTTTATTTTTGGTAACACTTTATATTTATTTTCTCTATTTTCTACTCTTTCTCGAATAACATCTAATGCCGTTTCAACACTAAAATTTCCTACTATTAAAATAAACATATTGTTTGGTTGATAAAAATTGTCATAACAAGAATATAAATCTTCTTTAGTTATACTTTTAACCTCGTCTACTTCTCCACCAATATCATATTTGTGGTGATCTTTTTGAAAAATACATTTTCTTGTAGTATCATCGATGGCGCTATCAACCATGTCCTTATACATGTTTACTTCTTCAATAATAATTCCTTTTTCTTTTTCCACATTTTCATCTGTAAAATACGGACTATTAACAAAATTCAGTAAATAATCTAAATTTTCTCTAAACTTAGTGTTACCAGAGCAAATATATCTAGTACTCTCAAATCCAGTAGAAGCATTTACGTAACATCCACTTTGACTATAAAAACTAAATGGATCAATTCCACTTTCTTGTTCAAACATTTTATGCTCTAAAAAATGAGCAATACCATTAGGAACTTTCACATTTTTACGACTACCATTAGGACAAAATTCTGTAATTAAAGAACCATATTTTGTCGCATAAGTTGCATAATACCGTTTCATATTTTTAAGAGGTACCAAATACACTTCAAACCCATTGGCAAATTTCTCACTATATAAATCTATATCTAAACCACTCAATGTATCCTTTTTCATTCTTTGACACCTTCTAACATATATATTGTATCTATGAAAACCTTTTTACTAACTTTTATAATATCATCACGACTTACTAACATCATTTTTTTCTTCTTTGTCTCAATGTCATCTACACCAAGTAAATCCATCATATAATAAGAATCAATAATATCACTTTGACTTTCTTCTATTTCATCTATTGCACTAAGATATATTTGTTTAGCCTTAGCTATATCATCATCAAGGAATTTACCCTTCTTCATTTGATTCATTTCCTGCTCTATAAGTTTAACAACAGAATCAAAGTTATCTCTTGTAATACCCGCTCTTATAAGCATTATATTATCTAACTTATTAACAACTGAAGAAATATAATAAGCCATTGAATGTGCCTCTCTTACTTCTTTAAATAACTTTGAATCAGTTCCGCCACCTAAAATTATATTATAAATAGTTAAGGCATAATTTCTTTCATAATCTGTCAATCCAACTAACCTACATCCAACTGCAAGTTTTGATTGATTAGAATCGTTTCCTTCAAGCTTAATAAGTTTTTTACTACGACTATTCTTTTCTTCTAAACGACAAGGTATCGTAATCTTTTTGAATATTTTAGTTGGAAAATTAGCTCTTATTATATCTTCTATTTCTTTAAAATCTATATTACCAATTACAAAAATATCCATAATATCCCGGTCTATCATATTTTTGTAATAATCATAAAAGAATAGTTGGAGTAATCTGTTCTAAATCTTCTAAATAACCAGCTGCTCGATAAGATAAAGGACTACTACTATCCATTTCCTCTAACATTCTGATGAGACTATAATTATCTCCGTTTTCTTTTAGACTACTAAGAGAAATCAACGCATCACTTTTAACAATTTGAAAAACCTTTTCATCAAACATATTAGAAGAAACATTAGGTTTATAAATAATATCACTAAAAAAATCTTAATGCCTCCTCTAAATTGCCATCTTCACTATATTTTTGTCTTCTAAAACATTTAAAGAAAAACATAAATTACTATAATTACCAAATCTAGATATATTATAACCAATATTACATGAATACAAATCTTGACACTTTAAAGCTATATCTCTTCTAGTCTTGTATTTTTCGTTTGTTGCCATATTAGCATAGCTGCTAAAAAATTACGAATAGTAATCTCTTCCTTTTTACTGGGGCATTAAAAAAAACTTTAGTTCTTATTGTTTTAAACTTATCATTCTTAATTAAATGTAGCTTATAACTCCCTAAATCCTTTACTTTATATTCCATCATTTCACCTCTCTTTTTAGTATGAACAATTTTAAAGTATTTTATAAAATAGAATCAAGAGCTAGTGTAATCATTTTTGTAAAAGAATTTTGTCTTTCTTCACTTGTTGCTTCAGCACCAGTTATCAAATTATCTGATACTGTTAGAATACAAGCAGCTTTCTTATTTAATTTTTTAGCATTTAAAAACAAAGCAAAACTTTCCATTTCTACACCTAAACATTTGTGATCATTATATAATCTTGTTGGATTTTCTAATTCACTATAAAAAACATCCGTACAGTAAATATTACCAAATAATATTTGATCACCTCTAGCATCAGCACATTCTAATATTTTATTATTTAATTCTATACTTCCCTCTGAATAAGGAACATTTTCTCCATTCAAAATATCATCATAGGCAGAATTAGAGTATGATTTATCTACTAAAATCAAACTGTACAAATCTAAATTTTTAGTATAAGCTCCACAACTTCCTATCCTAATTATTTTATCTACATCATAAAATTTAAATAATTCATATGAATATATTCCTATACTAGCATTTCCCATTCCAGATGAAAAGACAGTTATTTCCTTTCCTTTATAAGTTCCAGTATAAGCTAAAATATTTCTTACTGAATTTACTAACCTTGGGTTATCTAAATATTTTTCCGCAATCATTTTCGCTCTAAGTGGATCCCCAGGCATTAATACAACTTTTGCTATATCTTCCTTTTTACTTTCTATATGTGGTGTTGGCATAATTTAATTTCCTCCTTTTATACTTCTAATATTAGTATAGCACTACAAAATCATTATAAAAAGAAAAAGAGTTAAACTTTACACTAAGTCTAACTACTTTATAAATTATTAGATACATAATTAACTTGAAAATCTAAATTAACGAAAACATCATTTTGAGGTAAATCTATAGGATTCAAATCATCCCTATACTTTACTTCAACAATTAATGTTTTAACGCCTCCTGCTGCAATTACATCGCCACGTTTAAGTTTTTCTTTGTTACTATAAACAACTTCATATTTCAAAATCTTCTTCACAGAATCACTTAACTCGGTCATTACAATATTATCAATTTTAACATCTTCATTAGAAGTATTTACAACATCAATACTAAATTGATAGTAATCTCCTGGAACATCAAGATTAACATCATATGTAAATTTGCATTGACCATCATCAATCTTCAAAGGAATAGTATTATTACTTTTAACATTAGTGCTTAATAATTTAACATTATCAAAGTAAACTCCTAAATCTTCATTTTGACTTTTTAGTGGTAGTTAACGCTAATGTATTAGGAACATAACATAATGCTCCACATATTAAAACAGATATCACATAAAAACAATAATTTGATATTTCTTTTTCATAATTACTCAACCGCCTTTTTCTTTTATAGTATTCCCCCTATAAATGTTTATTATTATAACATATTTTTTTTAAAAAAAATAAAGAAAAAAAACTGCAAAAAAGGAAAAGACATAAAAGATTATGCCTTTATAAATTATTGTTGACTATCAACATTTTCTTCTAATTTTACCAATACTTCTCTTGGCTTAGAACCATTCGAAGGTCCAATAATTCCACGTTCTTCAAGTAAATCTATAATTCTTGCAGCTCTATTATAACCTAATTTAAATTTTCTTTGTAAAAGTGAAGCACTGGCTTTTTGCGTACTAATAACAAATTCAACAATATCATTATATAATGGATCATCATATTCTTCAGTCTGATTCATATCTTCTATTTGAGAAGCACTCTTATCAGAATTAGATACTTCTAAATTCATCATTGAATCATCATATTGAGCCTTTTGTTGAGAAACTGTATAATCTATAATTCGTTTTATTTCATCATCTGTAATAAATGAACCTTGAATACGCAGTGGAGAATTCATTCCTATTGGTAAGAAAAGCATATCCCCTTTACCTAATAAGTTTTCTGCACCTGTTTGATCCAAAATTGTTCTAGAATCTATTCCAGAACCAACTGAAAATGCTATACGTGATGGAATATTTGCTTTAATCAAACCAGTAATTACTTCAGTTGATGGACGCTGAGTTGCAACTATCAAATGCATTCCGGCAGCACGTGCCTTTTGTGTAATTCTAAGTATTGAATCTTCTACTTCTTTTGCCGCAACCATCATTAAATCAGCTAACTCATCAATAATAATAACGATATATGGCATTTTATCCTTTTTAGCTTCAATATCTGTAATTTTAGCATTTTCTTTATCAATATAATCATTATATCCTTCAATATTCTTAGTCTTAGACTCACTAAATACTTGATATCTTCTTTCCATCTCAGCAACCATCTTAGAAAGTGCAATTGGATGCTTGTTTAGGATCCGTAACAACTGGTCTTAATAAATGAGGTACTCCATTATAAACAGAAAGTTCTACTACTTTTTGGATCTACCATCATAAGTTTAACTTCATCT
>VOFK01001437.1_pt1 | contig 17489 bp, 26 predicted proteins | sample 5384121 | NCBI WGS metagenome assembly VOFK01 (sample SAMN12384730, study PRJNA508395) | human gut metagenome | isolation source: healthy gut J | host: Homo sapiens
TAGGTAGTCGCCGATTCTGGTCAAAAACGCTTTGAGAGAAATCTCAAAGCGTTTTTTTTGTCGGAAAATCAATAATTGAAATTCAAGGTACGATGCGATAGAATGAAAAGGGCAGGTGAAGAGAATATGGCATATGGAAAATCTATTGAGCTATTTTTGGTGAACGGGTCGCCAGACAGCATTATAACGGCAGAGCTTTTCGAACTGGAACGGTAAAGCAATAAAAATTCCGCGATTGACGTTCCGTCCTGTACGAGAAATGATATTATGCAGGCGGGCGTTTATTTCTTATTTGCAAAGAGGATGATGGAACAGAAGCTGTATACATTGGTGAAGCGGAAAAATGTAAAAAGAAAGACTTTGTACAGCATATCCGTGATTATCAAGCCGAAAAAGAAAAGTATTACTGACTACAGCTGTGATTTTTTGTTGGTCGGGATTTGAATAAAGCATTGATACGGTATCTTGAAAATCGCTTTGTTGAAATTGCGAGAAATTGTAAACGCTATGAGGTTCTTACAAAAATACATATCGCAAATACTGTGATGAAAGAATCTCAAATTGCTGTAATGGAAGAATTTATTGACAATGTGAAAATTCTGATTAGTGCATTGGGGATATAAGGTTTTGGAAGCTGTTTTTAAATACACCTACGCAAAATGATTCTTTGCTTGATGATGAAATGTTGAGCATTGAAATTGGAAATGTTAAAGCAAATGGTAAAGTGACAACGGAAGGTTTCGTTGTGCTGAAAGGTGCAACAGTAAATGAAAAAAACATCCGACAAATCTTTGACTGCGGGTGCAGTGAAGTTGCGAGAAAAAGTATTTTCAGGATGGGCATGTAAAAAAGATTTAGTACTGACAGATGATATCCTTTTTCGAGTTCTTCGGCGGCAGCTGATTTCCTTTTTAGGGTATAGTGTGAGTGGGCCCAGAACATGGAAAACAACGGATGGAAGAGCATTAAAAGACCTTTGAAGCAAGTACAGTTTAAGATATTGGAGAAGTCGGCAGGCATTGTGAGGTGTTATTGTATCTTCCCAATGACAGACAATCATAAAAAAGCGGCCCCGCCGCGTTGCGCATTCAACGTGACGGGGCCGCATATTTTATTGGCTGGAGTTTACTTATTGTCAGCGACCATCATCTTGCTGGCCTTGTAGATGTCGCCGCAGCCCAGCGTGATGACCAGATCGCCTTCCCGGGCGTTCTGCTTCACCCAGTCGGCAGCAGCCTCCAGACTGTCCACCAGCACCGAGCCGGGAATCTGAGCGGCCAGTTTTGCACTGGTAATGGTGGGATCGTTGGGCTCACGGTCTGCCCATGATCGGGGGTCAGCACAGTGATATCGGGGATCTTAAGCACATCCACGAAGTCGTTGAACAGCATCTTGGTGCGGCTGTATGTAAACGGCTGGTGGACGGCGATGAGCCGCTTGTAACCCAGTTCCTTGGCCGTGGTCAGGGTGGCGCGCAGCTCGGTGGGGTGATGGGCATAATCGTCCACGACCAAAGCACCGTTGCATTCGCCGTAGACCTCAAAGCGGCGGCCGGCACCCTTGAAGTTCAGGGCGGCATCGGCGCACTGCTCCGCGGTCAGACCGATGAAGCGGCAGACGGCGCACATGGCAAGTGCATTGTAAATGTTGTGGTAGCCGGGCACGGCCAGACGGATATGGCCGGTGACCTTGTTCCACTCCTTCAAATCGAACTCAAGAAGCCGGGCTTATACTCCTGCACGTTGATGGCCTGATAATCGCCGTCGTTGTTGATGCCGAAGGTGCGCACACGGCGGTCAAGTGTACATGACGTCCATCGTGTTCTTGTCGTCGGCGTTGGCAAAGATCATGAACTTGGTCATGAGGGCAAAGCGCTTGAAGGCAAACTTCAGTTCGCCCATGCTGCCGTAGTAATCCAGATGGTCGTTGTCGATGTTCAGCACAACGGACAGATAGGGGTCAGCTTGAGGAAGGTCTCGGCGAACTCGCAGGACTCGATCACGATGTCGTCGCCCTTGCCGGCTTGCCGTAGCCCGTTGATGAGGGGCAGCTTGCCGCCGATGACAGCGGACGGGTCGCGGCCTGCCAGCTCCAGCGCAGTGGTGATCATGGAAGTGGTGGTGGTTTTTTCCGTGAGTGCCGGAGACGCAGATGCTCTGTTTGTACAGGCGGCTCAAGTAACCCAGCAGAACGCTGCGCTCGATGGTGGGGATGCCGTAGGAGGCAGCGGCATTCAGCTCCACGTTATCTTTGGAAATGGCGGCAGAGTAACCACCATGTCGGTGCCGATTACATTATCGGCGCTATGACCCAGGCTGACCTTGACACCCATCTCACGCTCGTAGCGGATGCCTCCCTTTGCACAACCTGTATAAGGTGACCGACATGGTTGAAAAGCCGTCGCCCGACCGCATTCTGTCGCTGTATTCCATCCTAGGCCGCTGCATCCTGCCGCCGGAGATTTTTGATATACTGGAGCATACGGCTCCCGGGCCGGCGGCGAGAAATTCAGCTGACCGATGCTATGACGGCGTTAGCCAGACGGGATGGCATGATCGGGGTAGACTTTGTGGGAACACGCTATGATATGGGCAATAAGCTGGGCATTTTGCAGGCGACCTGCGAAGTGGCTCTGCAGCATCCGGAAGTGAAGGATGAATTCCGGAATTATCTGAAAAATCTGGCCAAAAACGTTATAAAGTCAGGGGCAAACAGCAAGCCGCTCTGGGAGATTCCTCCAGAGCGGCTTTTGTATGTTACTCCCCGACCTTGTGCATTTCCAGCTGGGCCATAACCAGATCGTAATAAATGCCCTCATCAGCTCCGTATGGGAACCGACCTCGGCTATGTGGTGTTTATCAATAACCACAATCCTGTCCGCACTTCGCAGCGTGGACAGACGATGAATAGCAAAGGTGGTACGGCCCTTCGTCAGACGGCCGAGAGCCTCCTGAATCTGGTATTCCGTTTCGGTATCCAGTGCGCTTGTTGCCTCGTCCAGGATCAGCAGACGCGGATTGTGCAGAATCGCCTGGGCAATGGCCACCCTGCTGCCGTTCTCCGCCGGACAGATTGTAGCCATGCTCGCCCACGTAGGTGTCATAACCGTCCGGACAGCGGGAAATGAAATCATGGGCATTGGCGAGTTTTGCCGCCTGTATGACTTCTTCCCGGGTGGCTTCCGGCTTGGCGAAACGGATATTGTCAAAAAAATCGTACCGGAAAACAAGAACGTTTCCTGCAGCACCACACCGATCTGCCGATGGAGGCTTTCCGGTGAGATGTCGCGCAGGTCAATCCCATCCAGGCAGATTTGCCCGTCATCCACATCATACAGCCGCATCAGCAGGTTGATCAGCGTTGATTTTCCGGCGCCGGATGAACCCACCAGGCCGATCATTTCTCCTGGGTGACGGTAAGCTGCAGATGCTCCAAAAAATCGGTTCGTAAGACTTATAGCCGAAAGTAACATTGCGGAACTCCACCCCGCCGACGATATCATGCGGTTTGGCTTCCTCACGCAGATCCAGATCGGACTCCTCTTCCAGAATATCGTATATGCGTTCCAGTGAGGTAGACAGCTGCATCAGCATGCGCGGCAAAGCCGGGTCATATATCCCAGCGGACCATAAAGCATCGCGGCATAAGAGACAAACTGCATCAGGCTGCCCCGGCGTCATACGTCCGTTGAGAACATCCATGCCGCCAAACAGATAACAAAAAAAGCTGCCGATCGTCATCAGATAGGTAACAATCGGATACAGGGTAGCCCAGAACAATTCATTGCGGCGCTGTAGCTTCATCAGGCGGTCGTTATAATCGTTGAAGCGTTCGACCTCCCGCTGTTCCTGCCCGAAGGATTTTACCACACGGATACCGGAAATAACATCCTGCAGCCGATTATTGACCTTTATCGTTGAAGCGCCACTGCTGACGCCACATGCGCATCTCCTTGCGGTGAAAAAGACGGATGAGCAGGGCGGCCAGCAGCATAAAGGCTTATGGTGAGCAGGGCAATCTTCCAGTCCATGATCAGCATGACCACGATCGCTGCAATCATTGTCAGCAGATTCGTCAGCATTATTGGAGAAGACTTCCTGCATGAACTGGCGGATTTTGTCGGAGTCCTCCACCACACGGTTCATCAGTTCGCCGGCCTGACGGCTGTCCATAAAGGAAAGCGAAAGCGAATTGATTTTGGCAAAAAAAACCCGACTGCGCATATCCCGGCTGATCCGCGTCCCCAAACTGTTGCTCCAGATGTTGCGGACAACGTATAAAAAGGGAAAGCAGCAGAAATATCAGCAGAATCACAAAAAATAGCCCAGAACCGTGGCCCATGTTCCTTCGCGGGGATAAGTACGCGATCGATAAAATCCCGCTGAACAAACTGCTGGGCGATGGCGGCGGCAGAAATTACCAGCATACATAGAACAATCAGCAAGAAAAGACCCCATGTAGGATTTTCCCAGCTCGGCAAAGCGGCGCATTCCCTTGCCGCGCCCGTCACAGCGGACAGAAATGCGTACCGCGCAGTGCCCCTGCACGCAGCGCGGGCAGCTCTTTCCCGTTCTTTGCTGGAAACCTCGAACTGTTCACCACGGCAGAAGGCATCGCGCCGCGGGCCACATAGGACTGGCGGACCATGTGCCCGCATGCTGAACCGGCAAAGCGGGTATTCTGACCGTCATGCCGGCCGACAAGCAGCCGTTGTCGATTTGTGAAGACGCCCGGATCTCCAGCCCGGTCCCAGCGCAATTGATTCCTTTATCTGTCCTTCTGCCAGAAGCAGCAGGTGTTTTTGGTAATCACCACATAACCGTCCGCACAGTAATGTCCGTCCAGAGTCAAATCATAGGGAACACAATAAATGATTTTTTTTTCCTTTTTGCAGTGCCGCGTGACACAGTGCCTGCTCCCTGTCCGGGAGTGTATAGCGCAGGATTCATATTCTCCCCCTCTGTCGCACTGCCAGCGTATCAGATAAACAGATCCAGCTTTTTATCTCGCGGGTGTCAGTGCATACAGATCCGGGATTCTCAAAACGGTTTCCATCAATATCGTTTACCATATAACGATTATGACCGATTAGACCGAACCGCCGCCCATCCGCACGGTAAAAGCGGATGCACCGCGGTCGGTATCCACCTCCCAGTACGAATTCTTTGATTTCCTTAACTCTGTGGATGCGGGGCACAAAATAACGCAGTGCCATGCTCCTCCAGTGTCTGGACCTCTTTGGGCAGCGCTTTCAAATCAATAATCAGACCGATTTCCCTGCCGTCGGTTTCCGGCTCCCCGAATGGAGATGAAATCCGGCCAGCGGTGCACTGCCGCGCGGATAAGGTTTTTCCCATAAACCAGGTGGAAGCCGCCCTGCGCGGCATTTTTCCGCCGTAATCGGTTTAATGGCGATGATTTCCTCCACCGCCTTTTTTTTCCTGTTCCAGAATCATCCTGTTCCTGTGGATGGTCCGGCATACTCGTTCCCCCTGTTTTCAATCGCCGATGCCGCGCATGGCCAGCGCTTTTGGACCGCAGCTGCAGCAGCTTGTAGTAAACCCCTTTTTGCGCAAAAGTTCCTCATGCCGCCCGCTCTCCGCCAAACGGCCGTTTTCCAAAACCACTAAATGATCAGCCGCGCGCAGCGTCGAAAAGACGATGAGCAATGGATATTGTCGTTCTTCCCTGTATCAGCGATCGAGGGCCCCTGAATCGCCGCTCGGTTTCGGTATCCACCAGCGGTCGCTTCATCCAGAATCAAAATCTGCGGATCGGCCAATATAGCGGGCAATGGACAGCCGCTGCCGTTCTCCGCCGGACAGCTGTCGGCCGCCGGCGCCGATTAAGGTATCGCCGTAGCCATCGGCAGCCGGCAGATAAAGCCGTGCGCGCTGGCCGCCACGGCAGCACGCACAATCTCCTCCCGCGTGGCATCCGGCTTTGCATAAGCAATATTTTCCGAAATTGTGCCCATAAAAATATACGTTTCCTGACTGACCATGGCAACCGACCCGCGCAGCGAAGCAAACGAGATCGCGGATTGTGGCCGTCGAGAAAGAATTTCACCGTTGCATCGTACAGGCGGCTGATCAGGTTGACCAGCGTCGACTTTCCGGCGCCGGAGGCGTCCGACGATGCCAGCATCTCCCAGCTTTGACCGTAAAACTGATATCCTGCAGCACCGGATGATTCGGTTCATAGCTGAAACTGACCTGACGCAGCTCAATATTCCCCTTCAGCTTGACTTCAACAGCGTCGGTCTTTCCACCACGTCCGGCCGCGCATCGACTATTTCAAAATGCGCTGTGCCGCATTCATGCTCTGTGCCCACCACTGAAGCGTGGGAGAAAAAACTCCATCGGCCCCCAGCAGTGGGAAAGGTACCCTGTAAAGGTCAATAGCTGTCCATAGGTGAAGGAATGGTCAGGCGTGAACAGAATCAACAGCGCCCCCACGCTCCCAGACCAATAGATTCGGAATGTCTCTGGCTAATATGTAAGGCGATGGAATACGCGTTTTCAAATCGGACAAGATTCATTTCGGCATCTCGGACAGTGGCATTCACCTTGCCAAAGCGCTGATCCTCATATTTTTCCTGCCCGAAGGCTTTTACCACCCGTGCCCCTACGATGCCGTCGTTGAGCACGGAGTACACGAGCGGATCTGCCGGGAACGCCGGTCGTGGGCATGCCATACACGCGGGAGCAGCCAATAGCTGACCATAAACAGAGGCGGCAGCATGAACAGCGCCACCAGAGCAAGCCGCCACTCCATAACGAACATGATCACGGTAGCCACCAAAAGGGTCAGAATATTAAATAGCAGATACGGCAGACCGTCGATGAAAAACTCATGACCTGATTGGCATCGCCGTTGACGCGCTGCATCCAGGCTGCCGGTTTGTCTTCGGGTGAAGAAGCCGATGGACAGCCGCTGCAGTGCACAGAATACCTGGCTTTTGATTTTGCTGACCACCGGGCACAATATAGGAGGTCATGCGGCCGTGCAATATGCCGGTGACCTGCTGGAGCAGCTTGTTCCCATCATAACCACCACCAGCAGGCCAAGCGCCACAACTGCCTGTCCGCCGATGCCAAGGGCATGCAGAAAGGCCTCATCCTTTCCCAATACCTTATCGTAAAGCAGGGTGCCGGTCAGATAGGGATATACCGCATTGAGTATGCCCGATGCGGTTATGCACAACAAGCATATCGGCCACCCGCCCGCGGCTAGTCCCGGAAGTTGGCCAGAAGGCGCGCCATAATGGTCCCCTCTTTCCATGCAGTGCGGACATACGGCGCGGTGTAATCCGGATAAGGACGGCCGCACTTGGGACAATGAGGTCATCCTCACGTTCCGCCTCCGGCAGAACGTGAGACGGATCCAGCAAATGCGCCAGGCGGTCCACAAACCGCCGCATTTCCCGCATGCGGCTGCTGGAGAAAAGCGGCAAATCCAGGTTTTCTTCTCCGTCTATGTCGATTGTCAGCAAGCCGCCTACCACCTGGTTAAAATTGTAGGGTTAGCCAATTGACGCAGCGGCCACTGATAAATCTCGGTCAGGTCTTTGGCATTTACGGATTTTTCCGCATAACCCGCCCCAAATTCGCCGTACTTTCCCGGTTTCGGTGCAGAGCAAACAGCAGTATATCCTCCGAAAACAAAAGGCTTTGCTCCGCAGTTCACCGTCTTTTCGCCATGTCGGCGCCGGCAAAAGCGAGCGGCGTCAAAGAATACCCATGCGCCTGCAGTGCCTCCAGCAGCCCTCTGGGCATGGCCTTGAGTGATAATGCATCTTCTGTCACAGCTGTCCCCCCCCCTCTTCCGCCATACCGCGTGATATTCCCCTTAATGTATCGCAGCCATAGCCTGCTCTATAAGCTCCATGCCGCGGATGGTATCCTCCGGCGAATGAATCTCGCTGTGAATGCGGCCTTCTTTTATACAGGCGATGGAATTCCTCCACCTCACCGCGGAAGCCGTAGTCATAGGGACAAGACGATCTCCTGGGGCCTCGGCCGTTGAGATGCAGGGGTATGGAGTGCTAGCCCCATCATCTGCGGAATTTCTATCCAGCCGTTTACGCCATAGATACAGGCCTTTTTGTCTCCCGCCAATCCGCTGGCGCGGGTGGCGGTGGCGGCAATCCCTCCGCTGACTCCAGAAGCACGGCGGCAAAATCATCCATAACCGGTTGGTGCACGATGACCGGATACAGAAAGAAGCCGGCAATCGCTTCCCGAGAATATACAGGATCATCTGAAAGCATATACCCTATGTCCAGCAGCGCGCGCCGCCTGGCCGGATCATAAATGCGGGAATCCGGTTCGAAGGGCATAAAGTCGCTGAAATCGGCTCTCATATAACGCACAGCGCCGATATCGCCGCGATTGACGCGCTCGCGCACTTCCCGCCATACCGGAAGAAACCGTGTCCACATGGCCTCCATCAAAGGATCTTTTTTTCCCGCAAGCGAAAACAGCTCACGAGCTTCCTGCGCGGTCATGGTCATCGGTTTTTTCGCAGAGAACCGCTTTTCCGGCAAGGAGGCACTGCTGTACCGCTTCCTTGTGGGTGGGATGAATGGTTGCCGCGTAAACCATGTCCACCTCAGGATCAGCTGCCAGCTCAGCATAACTTCCGTACGCTTTCGGAATACCCCATTTCTCGGCAAATGCGGCCGCACGCGATATATCCGCGCCGCTGCCGCCGTAATTCGGACATCCGGCATATCGGTCAAGAGTTCTGCCATCCGGCCGGCAATTCTGCCGCAGCCGATAATCCCCCCCAGCGATTCATTTCATTCATCCCCTTAATCGTATTTGGAAAAAACAGAACGGTCCCGGTTCTGCAACCGAAACCGCCCGTAAATAGTAAAAAAAATGAGCGGGCCTGTAAAGCCGAGTTCTGTCGTGAACAGTCATCTATCTCGACCATATGTTGCCATATGGCTCAAGCCGCCTTTCGAAGCACATCGGGCCAATGTATTGCTTCTGTCGGCGTTGCACCGGATAGGGTTTGCAGGGCCACACGTCTCCTGTGTGCCGGTGAGCTCTTACCTCGCCTTTCCACCCTTACCGCAGAGGCGGCGCCAAAAGGCGCTCTCAATGGAATAATTCCAAAGCTTTGCGGCGGTATATCTCTGTTGCACTTTCCCTGGGGTCACCCCCCCGGCGGCCGTTAGCCGTTATCCTGCCCTGTGAAGCTCGGACTTTCCTCATACATAATCATGTACGCGACTGTTCAGCCCACTCACGCCCTTTATTTTATAGCAGAGTTTTTTCCTTGTCAATGCGCACGGAAGGGAAAATTGACGCGAAAACGGAAAATAAAGAAATTTTTTCCTCTTGTTTTCCGAAATAAGTGTTTTCCTTTTTCGGAATCGGGCAATATAATATAGGAAAAGCAAAACGCTGCGGCAATCTGCGGCAATTCAATTTCCGGGGAGGAACATATGAAAGACATTTTGGATTCGGTCAGGCATGTTCATTTCGTAGTGGCATCGGCGGTTCCGGCATGAGCCCGGTGGCGGAAATTCTGTACGCCCTCGGGTATACCATCACCGGGTCGGGCGTTAATGAGTCGGACAACGTCAGCCGCCTGCGCGGACTGGGGATTCCGATCTTTATGGGGGCATGATGCCGCACATGTGGATGGCGCGGATTTGGTGGTGTATACCGCTGCGGTAAACCGGAAAAATCCGGAGCTGCTCGCAGCCGAAAATCAGAACATCCCGCTTGTCGAGCGGGCGAAGATACTGGGGATGATCACCCGACGATATCCCCAACACGGTGGCGGTTGCCGGCACACACGGCAAAACCACAACGACCTCCATGCTTGCGCAGATTTGTCTGGAGGCCGAACTGGATCCAACGCTGTTTATCGGCGGCAGGCTTCCGGCAATAAACGCCAACGGACGCGTCGGTAAATCCGATACCATGATCTGTGAGGCGTGTGAATTCCAGGACCATTACCTGGAGATGAATCCGGCGGTGGCGATTATTCTGAACGTGGATGCCGACCATCTGGACTATTTCGGCACGCTGGAAAACGTCATTCAGTCCTTTCACAAGTTCGCTGCAAAAGCCTCCAAAGCGGTTATTGCCAATGGGGATGATGCCAATACGCGGCAAGCCATCGCTGGACTGGCGCAGGAGGTCATTACCTTCGGAACGGACAGCCGCTGCCAGTGTTTTGCCCGGAATATGGAGATGCGGGATGCTTACGCGGTATATGGTCTTTATCACAACGGCATCTTCTTTGCGCATGTTTCGCTTTCTGTACCGGGAGAACACAACGTGCTCAATTCGATGGCCGCTGCCGCCGCTGCATATCTCTGCGGTGCTTCGGCTGAACAGATTGTGCAGGGGATTGCCGATTTTCACGGTGCCGGCCGTCGTTTTGAATTTCTGGGAACGGCGCGTGAGGTGACGGTGGCGGACGATTATGCCCACCATCCCACCGAAATCAGTGCCACTCTGGAGGCGGCCAAAGGTATGGGTTACAGCCGGGTGTGGGCGGTTTTTCAGCCGTTCACCTATTCCCGTACGGCACGTCATCTGGAAGGATTCATCACCTCGCTTTCGATTGCCGATGAGGTAATCGTCAGTGATATTATGGGGTCCCGCGAAGAAAATACCTACGGCGTCAGTTCCAAACAAATTACCGAACGTATTCCCGGCGCGCAGTATCCCCCACCTTTGAACAAATCTCGGCCTACCTGCTTGAACATGTGCGGCCGGGCGACCTGGTTCTCACCATGGGCGGAGGTGATATTTATAAGTGCGCACGGATGATATTCAACGCACTGAAACAATAACTGAAGGGATGGAGGGGCTATTCCATGCGGTATTGTCCACGATGTGCTCAGGCGAATGACGATCAGGCGGTTTATTGTACCCATTGCGGATTTATCCTGCAGACGCAAACATCTCCCCGGTTCAAACGCAGACACCTCCGCCCGCGGCGCCCTACTGGCGCCATACATATCTCCGGTGTATTATACGGTGCCAACGGTTTATACTGTGCCAGTGGCTGTCACGCCGGTTAACCAGCCGGCACTGGACCGGCTGCGGAAACTGGCGGGTTCTCCCTTGGTGCTGCTCTCTCTGCATTTCTCCGTACCGCAGCATTGCTGGTTCCTTTCTTCTGTTTGTTTTCAATGTGATGAGCCTTGCGGTGAATTCCCCGTTTCAGGCGGAAATGCCCGTCTCTTTTCTCCTATTCGTTTTCCATGGATATTACAGGGATTCTGCTGTGTATCGCCTTGTGGACGCTCTACGGCAGTGCTCATCGCCGGAGCGGGCGTGTTTCCGCGGCTCCCGCCGGATTGATTAAGGCGTCCGGAATTATGGGCATCATCAGCATTTGCAGTATCGCCGTAGTTCTGCTGCTTGCTCTGCAAACGGTCAGTTTTATCACCATTGCCGGGGATTTTTCCAATATTTTTAACGAAGCGACGGTTATAGGGAATGCTCGTTGTCGGGCGGTTCTTGCCATTGGTCTGCTGGCGGGTATTTCCGCGATTGTTTTTGCCAACGATTTGTCCGCCGGCCTGAAAACAGGGAATTGCCAGAGGAAAGGGCGCCATACCACTGGCGATATATCTTTTTTCTGAGCGCTATGGCCGTGCTGGGCACGGTTGCTTTTGTTGTGGCGTATACCTCTTTCTGGCCGGCACTGCTTCTGCTGATTACAGCAGCGGATAATATAGTGGCCGGTATTGCTGTGTTGCAGTATCGTTCGCTTATCCGCGAACTCAATGAATAGTTGTAATTTTGTAAATTCCCAATAATACGAGCCGGCGGTTATTCTACCGCCGGCTCGGCTCGTCATTACACTCCCCCAATGACAATGTCACGGATACGCCGCCGCTTTGCCCAGCGCTTCCTCCCACCCGGATAAATCGTCGATTTTTTTCCCAGACGGTATAGCTCAGGAATTGGAACCGTAAAACATGACAACCTGATTTCCCTGATACAGCACAATATCTCCGGTGTGTGGCAGTCTGGCTGTCGTCTGTGGGCAAACTTGTTCCAAGTGGCCCTACTTTTTCAAATCCGGCATAGTCTTGCATCTGAATGGTCAAGCGGCGTGTTCTCCATCATCTCAACAAGAGCATCGCAGCAGCATTGCTTTCCAGAGTGGCAATAAAGGTGCGGTGACCAACTTGTACATACATTTTTTTGTCATTGCCTTTTTCGCCTGCGGCGTTCCTGTGGCCTGTCCGGACGGTGTTCGTGTAGAAGAGTCGACGAAATCTGTGCTTGTGAATCTTCCGCGTTTTCGGCAGAGCCTCGGCTGCTTTCAATCCGCATTTTTCTCCATTGAGGTTTTCAATCTTCTCAGCGCCTGATATAGCCCAACCCAATTCATACAGCCCGACGGCCTCACCGCACTCCCCATAGAAAATGGCAACATTTCCCCAAAGGCTCATAATAGGCCAGCGTTCCACCAGGCCCTTCCGCTAAAGGCGTTAAAAACATCGAGCTTTTCCGGTGGATAAAAATATTTTTTCGCTGCTGGCATAATCTTCCGTCTCAACGACCAGAGAAGTTGTTCATATAATGATTGAGCCGCACGGCTGTTGTTGAGTTGAAATATAACGCTTTGCGCATCGGATGTCATGCGGATCAGCATGAGTGGCGCTGATATGCTTTGATTTTCAGAGGAACTGCTGGACGGTTCCTGAACTTGCTGTTCATTTTTCGCAGCCGGTCAACAGCAATGCCATACTCAGCACGCAGATGAATAACAAGCAGATTTTTTTGTATCACTTTTACCCTCCTTTTTGATAAATGTTCAACCGGATAATGCTGATCCTATGATCATGCCGCTTCATTTAGACACACCGCAATCCTTTTTCTGAAAGTTTGTCCGGCTATCTCCTCTTCAGAAAACAGATGACCCCTATGCACAGGCAAAAATCTGTTTTCGCTTCTTCCTTTGTCACAATTTCCCTTTCGCCTCGGGAATATCCCGAACGATCTCGCCCACAGCCGGAACAGTGATGCGGCCGGACAGAGGGTTCTTGATGCTGCGTACCGGCGTAGTAATGGTTGCCTGTACCGCAGAACGCTCAAGGTCAGATCGCAGTCCACCATCTCGCAGTTAATAAGTTTGAGACCTTTACAGTAACAAAGGGGCTGCGTTCCGATAATCCTGCAGTTTTCAAGTGTAACATTCTCACAGTACCAGGCCAGATACTCACCCTTTATCACGCTGTCCCGAACCACAACATTTCTGGCATGCCAAAAAGCATCCTTGGTATCAAACACGCAGTTTTGGAATATAGAGTTTTCAATATATTGGAAAGAGTATTTTCCCTTCATACGCACATTAGAAAAATGAAGATCTGAAGATCGCATCATAAAATATTCCCCTTCTGCGTCACAGTCCGCCATCTCAATTTCATGCACTGACCAGCCAAATTCCGGGGAAATAATGCTGCACCCGTGCATGGTTACTTGGCTGCACTCCCGCAAAGCTTTGATACCATGAAGTTTGGTGTTTGCTATTTCAATATGGTCGGAATACCATAGAACCGCCCGACAAAGTGCGGTCATCTCGGAAGCAATGATTTTCAGTCCATGATTATGCCAAAAAGGGTAGCGCAAATTGAAAAAGCAGTGCTCTGCCTGTACGTCTGTGCATTCCTTAAAAGCGCTTTCGCCATCCGCCGGACCATCAAAGGCGCAGTCCCTGACCACGAGGTTCTCGCTTGCGTAAAAGGGCACGTTCTGCATCGAATACTTTTATTCTGAATCGTTTTCATTAGCTGACTCCTTAATTAATTCTGCTGTTTCTGGACTTTCTTTTAACCAAATAAAAAGTATAGACCGAAAAAGAATAAAATAGCAAATACTTATATGTTATGCATTTCCATAACCCCAGCACATCGGCGTTATGGCGGTCGTTATCCTTGTTTCCATTACGCAGGGGCGGCAAGCGGCATCACGGATAGTATTTCCAGCATGGGATCACAGCAGATTGCGGCGACCATATCCAGTGAAGATGTTTCTGTTTCAGCCGACGATGTGGAAAGCCTTGCTTCTATCCCACAATCAGCAGCGTGGCCCTGTTATTTCCACAAGCAAAACCGTAAAAAAGAACAGCAATACCGGCAACTACTCGATTGTTGGTATCACTCCGTCTTATTTTGATGTGCAGGACATCGATATTCAGCGCGGCCGAAAAATCGTGGAATCGGATATTGAATGGAACACAAACATCTGTGTTATCGGTACGGAAGTTGCAACCGACTTGTTTGGTACTTGGGACGCCGTAAACGGAACCATCATCATTGGCGACAGTATTTACAAGGTGGTAGGCGTGCTGGAAGAACAAGGCTCCAGCCTTGCAGGGTCGGATGATAACAAAATACTCATTCCCCTATACAACCGCTTCCCGTATGACCGGGCAGACAAAGTGTAAACAGTTTTTACGTCAAAGCGACAAGTGAAAGCACAGTCAACGCCGCAATCTGCAGTGTAAAGATGTTCCTTTTGCAAGCCACGCGCGATGAAGATTCCTATGATGTCAGCAATCAGTCGGATGTGCTTGATACAATGGACGATGTTCGGGGCACCATGTCCCTGCTCCTCGCAGGGATCGCCGCCATTTCCCTTCTTGTCGGAGGTATCGGTATTATGAATATAATGCTGGTATCCGTGACGGAGCGCACTCGTGAAATCGGCATCCGCAAGGCGGTCGGCGCCAAGAGGAAGCACATTATGCTCCAGTTTCTCTGTGAAGCCTGTATCCTTTCTGTGCTCGGAGGGCTCATCGGATTACTCTTATCCTTCGGCACAGTGGAAATCTACAGTCTTATTTCTGCTACATCTGTAGGGATGAATTGAGAGTCGGCATCGCCGCTATTGCTTTCTGCGCTGTGATCGGCGTATTATTTGGTGGTTATCCGGCAGCCAAGGCGTCCCGGCTACAGCCGATTGATGCGCTGCATACTTTGTAATAAAAGCGTAATGAGTGGATTTTTTCAGAAAAAGCAGAAAATCATTTTGCGGACAGGAAAATAAAAAAGGCCCCTCAAATCCTTGGAATCAAGCGATTTGAGGGGCTTTTTTTCGCGCTTGCACCGCAAGACGTTTGGCAGGGCGAAGGACTTGAACCCTCGGCATGCGGTTTTGGAGCAGAGCACATAACAGCGAAATATTCGCGCCATTGAGCCGTTCTGAAACCAAAGGGAAGTATTTGATGATAGGAGAAATAACTTCATGAGATGAAATATAGTCAAAAACACTCCCCCCGAACAAGCTGCCATTCGAGGAGTGTTCTGGTGTCTGTAGGTTAACTCTTAATGGTTTAAGGGGGAGCTAAATTTTAAAACCATTGTGTAATCAATCACTTTTTGATATAATGAATTGATTATTTTCAGATAGATAAATCTTTTTAAGGGATCCTGTCGGTTAACTTCCGGAAAGGGGTTTGTATTGTGAAAACTTGGGAAAATAATTTATTGATCCAAAAGCGCTGGCAAATATACGAAAAGGAAATCGAAACGGGATTGCGCTTCTGGCAGCAAAGTAACGATGATGTCGAGTTATACCGATGACGGCATTCGCCGACGGTATGGATCATACCACCCATACGGGCTGCAAGGCGCTCTCGATGGGCACGACCTATATCATGATCGACGGTGTTGAGCAGGCCAACAAATCGTCTGTCGGACGGCAGCTATCTTATCTAGTTGGGGATATTGCGGCGACTCTGTCCGTCAATGGTAACGTGTCGCTTTTGTCTCAATGGCTTTTCAGTCAATGCCGACGATTCAAAAGGTATCAAGTTTCTACGAAAGCGGTAAGTCGCTTACCGTTGATGACTGTGTGGGCACGGGCAGGATCAGCGGCGACACTGATGCAATCTATGTGAATTATAGCAATACTACCGTTACGATCAACGGCGGTGCCATCGGGAAGCGATAGCTGCGAGTATGGTATCTATACCAGCGACTTTAACATCAAGGTTTTTATAAACGGCGGCAGCGTTATGGAAGCTACTGTGGTATTTACAATGATGTCCCTGATATCAAGGTATATCTGTCTTTGGTACGCCTGCCATATCCGGCGGCGAGGCGGATATTTTCGGCGGCGAATTGTGGCGTGGACAACGGATCGTAAGTCGGCGACCTCCTTACAGCGGTGCAACGCTTCCACGCTGGCAGATTACGATTGCGACCTATCATTACCACAATGATATCATGGTTTCTCATGTGACTGAGGATAACAAAGGGATCGCTTTAGCCATAACTATTTCACCTAGTACTCTCTTTGTTTATGATAGTGACAGCGGCGTGTTAAAGCTCGAAGGCGAGCCAATAGCGGCTACTTGGTATGCTGAGGATGGAACGACCGTACTGAGCGGCGCAAACTATCCTGCAACGGTGCATTACGGCAGTACGATCAGCGACTTTCGTCGGACGGCGAAAAGGGAAGCGGTACCTCCTTGCCGGCTGGTTTTGGCGCAGCGGGTGGACTGAGTGGGGGACGAAATATATGACGCCGTCTTAGCGACAGCCCCGTTGAATTTAAGGCGGATATTCTGCCCAAGTATCCTTTGAGGGAGACGGTACAGCAGATTCGCCGTATCTTATCCAAAACGCCGAGGACCTTTTAGGCCTGGAGCAAATTGCACGCAACCCCCTTCTAAGTGTTACAATGACGCTGCGGTTTATTACCGGTTGACGGCGGATATCAACCTGTCCCTCCGTTTGCAGTGAAACGAAGGGAAATTGGACGCCGATTGGTGAAGGTGGGTTCTTCGCACAGTTTGACGGCGACGGACATACGATTTCCAATCTGTATTACAGGGATGATCGGCAAGATGTGGGTCTGTTTCGCTATCTCGAAAAAAAATGGATCTATTCGTAACCTCACGGTGACCGGTTTTGTCAGCGCAAAAGCGATTTCAGCGGCATTGTCGGCAGCAATGACGGCGGAACGGTGGAAACCGCATTGACCGACGATGACGGTTTCCGTATGGCTATACTACCGATGAAAACGGCTGGATGACGTTCAAAAAGCGCTATGACGACGGCGCCGTTGATGTGAAGGCGACTATGACGGAATTGATCAAGACCTCGTATGACACCACAAAAACAATACCAAATAAAAACATCAGGTCTTGACGGCGCTGCCGTAACCGTAACGCCCACGATTATCAATGGCGGCTCTTATGTCAAGGTGCTGTACACCATAACCAACAACGGCGGCACTGCTATCACGGAAGGTAAACTGGCTGTCCATTCCGATATACAGATCGGCGATAACGACGACGCCGCGATTGAAATCATCCAGGACGGTGACGGCAATGCCATCGGCTTCAGAATGATCGATGACCACACAGAGAATAAAAACCGGTTGCACATCTCGCGGCGCACAGCTCAACCTGTATTTTTGCAGGCACGGGCGGCGTTATCGATGCCGATACCGGTTCGCTGGTTGGGCAATACGTAACCGGAACGAAGTACA
>VOFK01001195.1_pt1 | contig 17477 bp, 26 predicted proteins | sample 5384121 | NCBI WGS metagenome assembly VOFK01 (sample SAMN12384730, study PRJNA508395) | human gut metagenome | isolation source: healthy gut J | host: Homo sapiens
ATATTGCGTTCGGTTACGTATTGCTTATATTACAATGGATACTTCTATTGTTGAAAAGCATAAATTACAAACAAAAAAAATTTTATCTCTTTACAGGTGCACCGGGACAAGTAAGAGGTGGATTAATTTTGTTAGAAGCTATTGACAAAATAGTAAAGGTCAACCCTGACATCAAAGTTGTTTTCCTACTATGCGATGATGTTGGAACACAATATGATGATTTTTTTCAGAAAATATAAATCAATGCAGAATAAAAAGAATGTCTTGATTATAAAAAGAAACTCTTGATTCTATGCAGCTAAAAGCATTTATGCATGCAGCCTATGCAGTTGTTTTACCATTCATATGTATACCAGCAGAAATACCTTTAACCTATTATGAAGCAATGTCTATTGGTATTCCTATTGTATCTTTTTCCTAATGCAGGTTCAACAATGTATCTCGAAAAAAGGAATTATGATTGCAAAGAATAACACCATTAATGGATTGTCTGAAGCACTAATTTTCAATTTTATGGAACAATATTTCATTACGCAATAAGCTATCACAAGGAAGTATATCAATAATGGCAAAAACATCCAACATGGCAACAGGTTAGTGAGCAATGGATATATCTGTTAAAATAATCAATCTCTTAAATATTTGAGATATGGAAAAGGAACTAAATAGCGTTATTTTATATTGCTGTGGCATTGGACTTCTACCTATTTTTCATTTATTTATAAAACGGAGAATAAAAAGTCTTTATCTTTCTTTTATACTGCTTTGGATAGCAATCTTGACATCAACATCCATTGCATTCTATTTATTCTATTACCCAATACTTAATTCTCTTAGCCCGGAAGCATTATTATTTTCATTTGTAGGAATGTGTATACTGACAACTCCTCTATTTATTATAGATGAAACAAAAATAAAAAAGAATAGATTTTTTCCGGCTGTTTAGATTCATTAACAAGTTCTGCATAGTCCTAGGAATTTTAAGCATACCGCCTCTTACAGAAAAAATTTACTCCATTTCAACACTCAATCAAATATGGACTTTCTTGTGGATACCCATGCTCTTACAGACTCTGGAGAAGTTACAAATCTTAGTTTTTTATCTTCAAAGATGATAAACTTTTTGTTCGCACTTTGCAGACATCTTAGGTCTACTTTTATGTACGCTACTTATTAACAAAAAGAGAAATAAATGGGCAGTAATAGGTATTATAATTTGTATTCTCAGTCAGCTAATTAACGTATTTCTCAAAGGAGGACGATTATCTGTAGTTTATCAACTTTACGCATTCTTTATCGCCTATATGCTATTTTATCCGGTCTTCAACAAAAAAAATGTTTCTAAAATAAATAAAATAGGAGCAGTAATAGTTTCGATTTGCATATTATTATTAATTGTATCTACTCAAACGCGCTTTGGCGACAAGGATGTCACCTATATAAACGCTAAAGAAAATCAAGCAATGCTTGCGGCTTTATCAACTTATACAGGCGAAGCACCTATTCGTTTCTCTTCTTTTGGCTGGAAGTTAAAAGGTCATTCAGAAGGCCACAGCTTATATCATTACGTTGTTAGCTTTTTTAATGGTACAGATTTTAAGCTAGGTACAGAAAATAGAGAATGGATACAGAAACATACAGGCCTTAAATACCCCCAATGTTTCTATGGCCTACCGGGATACTCCTATATAGACTTCGGGATAGGAGGGGGAATATTGAATATTTGCATAATATCTTTTTGCATTCTTAAGATATGCAAGCGATCTGGTATCATCAAATTTTATGATTTAATTTTCATGATAGTATGTTTTAAGATATTGATGATGTCTACTCTATTTTTCCCTTATTGCAATAGCAAAAATTTTTTGACCTGGGTTATCTATTTGCATTAAGACTTATTTTAAAGAAACTATCAGAAAGGATACATCAAAAGAAAAACAACATCTCTATATTCAAGATACAATAATCCCCCAAATATGACGAAATATATAATTATCAAAAGTGGCGTGGATGGCAGTGGTAAGACTACGGTTATCAATAGTTTGAAAGATAAATTGGAGCAGCAGGGCAAAACTGTGGATTATATTTGGATGCGGTATAACCATTACACCGTAAAGGCAATGAATGCTTTTGCACGTATTTTGGGACTTTCGGTGAAGGTTCACAACAAGATGGGAAATGTGGGAACACCGACTTTATAAAAATGCCATGGTTCTGTAAACTTTATGTTGGTGTTCTTATTTGGATAATAAGATTGCACAAAAGAAAGTGATGAAAAGCTGAAGTCTGACTATGTGATTTGTGATCGTTGGATTAACGATATACTTATTGACTTAGGAGGAGCAGAATGTAGGTTTAACAACATACTTGACAGCAAGTGGTATAAAAAGTTTCATACTATCCTACCTCAGAACTCTTATCAGTTTGTGGTAATTCGTAATTATCAGGCAATTTTGGATTGCCGAAATTTTGAGAACCAGGCAATCCAGATTTCCTTATCGCTTTGCTTTGTACCAGAAATTAGCAGAAAATACAGAAGTGAATGTTGTGGATAACTCCAGAACAATAGAGGAAAGCGTAGAACAAGTTATAAGAATTTTAAATAAATCAGAGGCATGAAAAAGTTGGTAAATAAAGAAATATCATCAAAAAATTTTGATGGTGGGGAATATTTCAAGAATAATGCTCCCGGTGGTATGGCCGCTGTTTTAGCTTCATACGATATGTATTTTGAAGACATGAAATTCATACCGACATGGAAGTATGGTACTTTGATGATTAAAATATGGTATACCATTTATTCATATATTCTCTTTCTCCTCTATATGCTCTTCGATAGAAATATCAAAATTGTTCATATACAAGGGGGCTGCTTTTGCTTCGTTTGAACGAAATACATTCTTTGTGAGGGTAGGAAAGTTCTTTGGCAAAAAGATCATCATGCATATGCATTGTGCCGACTTTGATGGATACTTTCAACCGTCAAGGCATAAGCGAAGAATAATATTAGAAACCATTAATTCTTGTGACAAATATTTTGTATTATCAGATTCTTGGAAAGAGTATTTTATCGGAATCGGTGTAAATTCTAATATAATTGTAGTCTTGAACAATACCGTAGCTCCACCCACTATTCGTACCGTAAATAGGAATAATACAAAAATAAAACTTTTATATTTAGGAGTCATAGGAGAGCGCAAAGGTGTGTATGATTTGTTAGAGGCCATATGGTCAGGTGGTGAAGAGATTACAAAAAATATTCAATTAAGAATCGGAGGAAATAAAGAAAGAAGATATTTTTGCAGAAAAAAAATCAAAGATTATGGATTAAATAATTGCGTAACTTTTGAAGGATTTGTAGCCGATAATAAGAAAAATAGAATGTCTTAATTGGGCTGATATATTCATTCTTCCGTCATATAACGAAGGATTGCCTATAGCTATTTTAGAAGCTATGTCATATGGTTGCCCTATTATATCAACCACAGTCGGAGGTATTCCCTGCAGTTGTAAAAGCATGGAGTGAACGGCTATTTAATCAATCCCGGAAATATTACTGAAATACAAAATGCGATTCTTTTCTTTTATTCACAACAGATAAGATAGAAAAGTACGGACGACAAAGTCTTAAATTGATCAATGTTTTTTTTTACCAGAAACGGTGTTTAGGACATTGTGTAATTTATATAAACAGTTGTTATAAGTATGAAAGATAGAAAAACTCGTATTTGCATGGCGTGTTGTCCCGGTGGACATTTGCAGAATTACGCTTGGCTACAAAAGAGATAAGTGAAAGTGAATATGACATTTACTGGCTTTACATTTAAATCTACCCATTTAAAAGGCTTTCTCCAGCAGAGACATCATCATTATGTAATTAATGTTATACCATCTCAAAAATGGACTTGGATAGTGAATGCTTTTCAATCACTATACTTTTTTACTGAGAGAACGTCCAGATGTTATTATTTCCACTGGCTCTGGAATGGCATTCCCTACAATCTTTTTTTTGGAAAATTATTATTAAAAAAGTAAGGTAATTTTATGTATGCTCTGCTGCAGATGTTTATACTTCCTCTAGAACCCCCAAGAGGGCTTACAAATATAGTGATCTCTTCTGTGTACAATGGAAAGAGATGCTGAAAGTATTTCAAAAGCAAAATATATTGGTGTCTTATGATCTTATTCAGTTTAGGAACATTCTCAGGATGAGAATGGCAAAAGCTCTGCAGATGATTATGCAGCTATTACAGATGAAGAGGTGATTGTACAGACTGGTTATACTAAGTATGACTTCAAACATGTAAAAGAACATTTTGATTTCTGCCCAAAAGACAAGATGGAACAGTTTATGGATAAAAGCTAATATCCTTGTGTTGCAAGGAGGATGGGGCGGTATCTGTGGCCTGTAGATAAAGGTAAGCGAGTAGTTGTTCTTCCGAGGCGTAATGGTGTTGAACACGTTCATGACCAAAGTCAGGTAGCAAAAAAAATGGATGAGTTGGGTTGCGTTATTTGCTGCATGAATGAGAATGACTTACCTGAAATGATAGAAAAAGCAAGAACCTATAAGTTTAAGCCTTTACGCAGAGGAAGCGCCCAGATTGTAACTGACACTTTGAATAAATGGTTCCATACAAGTAATAAAACACAAACAATTATGGATATAAAAATTTTAGTGGCTACACACAAAAAAGCTCATATGCCTTTGGATGAAATGTACCTACCCATTAGAGTCGGTAATGTTTTTAGCCAAAGATGATATAGGTTATAAAAGGAGATGATACTGGTGAAAATATCTCGGAGAAAAATCCCTATTTCTGTGAACTGACTGCCCTCTATTGGGGATGGAAAAATGTGAAAGCAGACTATATCGGGTTGGCTCACTATCGCCGTCATTTCAGTTGCCGTAAAGGTAAATGGAAATATTCACTCATTCTCACAAAGGAAGAAGCTGATAATTTTTTTAGCAAAGGCCGATGTTGTATTACCCCCAAAGCGTAAAAGTACTTCATAGAATCTTTAAGTTCGCATTACAAACACACACACGACTTGGAGCATTTGGAACTGACTCGCGAAATCATGAGGAAGCAATGTCCTGAATATTTACCTACATTTGACAAAGTGATGAAACGGACTTCTGCCCACATGTTCAATATGATGATTATGAAGTATGAAGTGCTTGATAGCTATTGTTCTTGGTTATTCCGTATTCTTTTTGCTTTGGAAAAAGAGATTGATGTCACCCACATGTCCGCCTTTGATGCCAGGCTGTTTGGTCGTGTCAGTGAACTGCTTCTTGATGTATGGCTGAGGCAGAATGATATAAAATATGTTGAGACTGGTTTTGTGCAAATTGGAAACGAGAATTGGAGAAAGAAAATCAAAGATTTTTTATCAGCTAAATTTGCAGGAAGAAAATATGACAAAAAGCAAATAAATGTCTCCAATTCTTAGATATAGCTAAAGACATCGGCATGATGATGATTCTTTGGATGCATATATGGGATAATAAGCCCATAGAATTTACCCCTGAATTCATAAATTATTTTATTTCAACACCTTACACACCACTTTTTTTTCATACTTTCAGGATATCTTATCAACATAGATAATCTATGTATAAAGAACTACCCAAAAAAAGCAAAATCACTATGAAGAGGGCTATCTGTTATTCTTACTTTCAGTCTTTGGCAAGACTATCATAGTACTTTTTACTTATCTATTTTGAACAAACGATGGTTGAAGTTTGCTTCCTATTAAGAAAAGTACTCATTAGTAGTACTTTGCTTTCGCAATTTAATTCCAATACCAACTACCAAAATCTTGGGAGAATTTATACATCAATCAATAGTTTGGACCATAGCAACATCCATCATACTGTAGGTGTCTTTCCTTTTTATCATCCCGTTGACTTCAAAAGTATGTCTATCACTTTTTATGTAAAAAAAATAATGACAAATAAATATGATTACTTACTCGTAGGAGCAGGATTGTTTTTCCCACCTGTTTTGCCTATCGTGCAAAACAAGCAGGAAAAAAAAAATGTCTAGTAATAGACAAACGTCCACAATTGGGTGGAAACGTATACTGTGATAATATTGAAGGTATCAATGTCCATAAATATGGTGCCCATATATTCCATACATCCAACAAACAAGTTTGGGATTTTGTCAATTCCATTGTAGAATTTAATAGATATACGAATTGTCCCATTGCCAACTATAAGGGAAAGTTGTTTAATCTTCCTTTCAATATGAATACCTTTTATCAAATGTGGGGGTACTAACTCCAAAAGAAGCTTTTGCAAAAAAATAAACGAGCAGAAGTCAGAAGCTATTGCAGCCCAGAAAGGAAGAGAGCCACAGAATCTAGAAGAACAAGCCCTAACTCTAGTTGGAAAAGATATCTTTGAAAACTAATCAAAGAATATACAGAAAAGCAATGGGGACGTAAATGCTCGGAGCCTTTCCTGCCTTTATCATCAAACGTCTTCCTGTACGTTTAGTATTCGATAACAATTACTTTTAATGATAAATACCAAGGAATTCCTATTGGTGGTTACAATAAATTAATAAACGGTATGCTAGATGGTATTGAATGTAAAACTAATGTTGATTTTTTCAAGTCCGAATATAAAAATAATTGGCGAAACATAGCAAAAACACAGTTAATATATACAGGTGCTATTGATGAATATTTCGATTATCAACTTGGAAAACTTGATTGGCGTACGGTCTCTTTTTAAAAACAAGAATAGAAGACACACCAAATTATCAAGGGAACGCAGTTGTTAATTATACTTCACACGATGAGCCATACACCGCATTATTGAGCATAAACATTTCGAGATGTTTGGCCAAGAAGTATATGATTGTCCCAAAACTGTTATCAGCGAAGAATATTCCACAGAGTTTAAAGAAGGTATGGAACCTTATTATCCTGTGAATAATGAACGCAATAATACCTTAGCAGAAAAAATATCGTAAGCTTTGCGGAAAAAGAAGCAAATGTCATCTTTGGTGGTCGTCTAGGACAGTATAGATATTATGACATGGCACCAATAATAGAGCAAGTATTATACATGAATTTATTTTAGTAATACTAATATTCTGTTTTTGAACTTATTGAATAATCTTCGTAAATAAGCACTTACTATATAGTGCTTGTAAGAAATATGTTGATAATATAAAGAATCCCTCTCTAAAAGTTAGCTTTACTATTTGTATGCCCCCAAATATAATTCAAAGTAAGAGATTATAGCCACACAATAAGTGATTACAACATATCTATATTGTAAAACATGAATTCTATAAAATCATAAATTGAACAATTTATACCTCACGCAATATATTTACATTCATGAAATACTTTAAGCATCACCTCACTAATATTCCCCTTTTTCCCTTGCTTATTAAATATATTTGTCTTATTTTGCTTATGAGTTTAAAAAGGATTATATGCCCTCACAAATAATTTCCCCATGTGATAGGCAATAGCGTAGCGTGCTTTAAAGCAGGAAAAACTTTCCAAAACTTACAGAACCAAGTTAAGCATCATATAACACATGCTTCAACTGAAGAAACAGTTTTTGTATGCTGTCTGCTGTGCTGTGCCATTAAGGTAAGCGCCCAATACTCCATAGGCAACACCGGCCTACTGAACATCCCCACTGCCGACATGCAGGAGACCGGCACTTTCATGGGTGGCGGAAACATCTGCCCAATGGCATGACCCCATTCAACTTCAACACAGGAAATTATTTCATCAACATAACATTTCTGTCAATACTGGAGATGAGCTTATCGGTGCACCCTGTTGAAAAACAACACGATATGACGGAAAAAAGGATATTTCCAGCAAGACCGTTCAATGACCGCACGCCTACGCCCGCTAAAAGAAGGCAGATTTCATCCTTCAGTAGTAATCGGTGTGGACGACCCTTTCAAGAATACGGGGAAATAATTACTTCGGTACCGTATACGGGTATTGACCAAAAGTTTCTCCATAGCCGGAAGGGACAGGCTTGCATTGACTGCCGGATATTATATTCCGATAAACGACCGGAGCATACAGAAAGGCCCGTTTGGCGGCATCAGCTACTCTCCCGCCTTTTACAGGGAAATGGCGTTCATGGCAGAATATGATTCCGACGGATTCAACATAGGAGCCGCCACCAGATTATGGAGACATATCTCATTGCACATCTTTACCAGAGACTTCAAATGTGTGTCAGGCGGAATACGGTACGAGTGTAAGCTATTGCACTAAAGAAACGGATATTTATGAAAAAACATTCTATATCATATCTGCTTTTCTCCATTTGTTGCTTACTTCCCAATGCCATAGCCAGCGCCCAATCCGTCACTGAGAAGTTGAAAGCTATCGGCATGGAGAATATCCGTTATGCAGAGACCGGAGAATGTATAACCGTCACTTTTGAAAACAATGTGTATCGGAGCACTTACCAGGGAATAGGAGAAGCGATAGATGCCTGTTTGGAAAGCAATGTAAACAAAAGCCTGCAACTGGTTGCATTGGAGAACAAATACCTCAGTTATGCATCAGTCTGCCGGACACCTTGCTGAATGATTATCGGGAAGAAAAGATCTCTCTGATGCAGGTGTATGCAGAAATGGGCATCAGCATTGATACCGACCATGCCATGAAAGCCGTGAAAACGCAAAGGAAATTGAAAACCCTTCGGCATGGAAAGTGGATGTCATCGTATATCCCGAACTGTTCTTGAAGAATAACAGCCTGAACAAACTATATACCTACGCCGTCAACCTCAGCCCTGCCATAGAAATGGGACTGTGGAAAGGTGGAAAACTGACAGCGCAAGTTGTATTCCCCATAGCTGCCAACCTATATGGGGAATATAAAAAGATACATCCGGGCGTGATGACCTTGTCGCAAGAGGTAAGGTTCAGAAACAACCTCTTCGGGCGAATTACAGCCGGAAACTTCACTCACAATCGCATGGGTGCGCAACTGGATATGAAGTTCCGGACAGACAATGGCAGGCTGGAACTCGGAGCATTGGTAGGCACAACCGTATATTCGGCTATCGTGGACGGTGAAGGATGGTACGTCAGCACTACTCCGAGAGTCAATGCCTTTCTCAAAGCAAGCGTATATGAGCCCCACACCAACCTGCAATTTGACTTGCAAGGCGGACGCTACATCTATGGAGATTACGGAGTGAGAGGTGACTGTACACGACATTTCGGAGAATATGCCATAGGGTTGTACGCATTGTATACGGGAGGAGAGATAAACGGCGGCTTTCACTTCGCCATACCTCTGCCCGGAAAAAGATGGAAACGGAACCATGCCTTCCGGATAAAACCCGCCGACTACTTTGCCTGGACATACAGCATGGTGTCTCATGGAAAATACATCAACGACCAAATGGGGAAAAGCTACAACATACGTCCGGATGAAAACAGAAGCAGCAACTTCTACCAGCCCGACTATATACGCCACTTCCTCATTAAGGAACAGGAAAGAAAAAACTAAATAGAAATTATCAAGTACAAACTCTAATTAAAAAACAAGAAGTTATGAAAAATGAGAAGCTTTTTCAGAATGGGAGTATTGCTCACTGCAATCTGCCTGACCGCTGCCGGATGCGGTAAAGATGACAAAACTCCGGAACAACTTCCAGACCCGCTGGATACTACTACCGAATATTATCTGGTAGGTGTTGTGTCGTCTGCCGAAGGTGTGGTGAAGGGTGCGGAAGTGAAAATAACGGATGACATAAAAGCTACCACCGACGCACAAGGCAAATACAACCTGACCCTGAGCAAGACCGGTGACTACACCGTAACCGTAAAGGCAAGCAAGCTGGAGGACTTCAGCACAAAGGTGAACATCGCATCATCCGCCAAAAACCGCAGCACTTTGACGCTCAACGTCAAAATGAGCAAGGTCGTAGAATATACTGCCCCTAAAGAAGCCGTATCGGGTCAGGAAACGAAGGTGGAAGTACCGGCAGCTACTGAAACGGAAACTCCCGCAGCCATTGTAACAGCTCCCGCCAACGCAGTGGATGAGGGTGTGAAAATCAGTGCCGGAGCCTATGAAGAGCCCAAAGCCAATGTATCCGCCCCTGTCACCAGTGAGAAGAAAGAGGTGGAACAGGTGGCAGTAAGCAGCATTGCCATCAAGGCAGAACCGGCAAATGCCACTGCCAAGAAAGATATCGTCATTGCTACGCCAAACCCAAGTGCGAATGTTTCCATCTATTTCGACCCGGACAACATGGTGGCTCAGAAGGATGCTACTTTCTCACCAGAGCATGGGGAGGACCTGAATACGGAAGTGAAGTTCAACAACGGAAACTATGAAATCACCATTCCCACAGGCGCTACGATTGCCGGAAAATATGCCACACGCATAAAGGCCGAAAAAGTGACGAGCAAAGAAACGGTGGGCGAAGCCAACCTTGCCAACGGCGCGGAAACCGTAAAAAAGGATAACAGCGGAAATATATCCGGCATCAAAGATTTTGAAATAAAAGTTGCCATCAAAGCAGGATGGGAATACACCACAACTCCCGCCGCCGCACTGAAAGCAGCCGGTGCAGAGGATGAAACTGGCGGCAGCCATCGAAGCGCAAATCCGGTCTACGGAAGGCAACCCGCTTGTTTATACCGTAGAGCGTGTCCTGAAGACCAACATCAGCGGAAACAGCATTCTCTACTATCAGAACAAAGCCAAATACTGTACCAAAACATATACTTTCAAGATCATGGCAAACGGCGTCAAGAAGAATGTCACAATTGCATTGAAATGTTATACCGGATCTGAAGAAAAAGTACACCAACCAAAGCAGTGACCAACATTCCGGTGGCGGTACACTCTGATTTGACTGACATAACCCGAAAGGAACAAACACCATAAATCAAAAACTGACCTATGACCATCGCCATTGATTTTGACGGCACAATCGTAGAGCACCGCTACCCTAAGATAGGAAACGAAATTCCTTTTGCCACCGATACGCTGAAAATGCTGATTAAAGATCATCACCGGCTGATACTGTGGACCGTACGCGAAGGAGAACTTCTGAAAGAAGGCTGTGGAATGGTGCAGGGAACGGGGCGTGGAGTTTTATGTCATAAACCGGGATTATCCAGAGGAAGATGCTGCACATCATGGTTTCTCGCGCAAAGGTAAAGGCGGATATCTTTATTGACGACCGCAATTTAGGCGGTCTGCCCGACTGGGGAGATATATACCGCATGATTCAGAAGAAACTGACATACGAGGAGTTATATCGCAATATGGATGAAGCTCCCCAAGAAAGAAAGGCGGGTTCTGGAGCAGGTTTAGTTTTTAGAAGTGCACTAAAAAATCAGGGGAGGTGTGCGGGGAATGAAGTTCGACTATCATTCGGCACACCTCCTTTTTATATATTACCGGGCAGGGCGGAAAGAGAAGAAAAGCCTCTCAATAAAGATCGTGCTGTCCGACTTCCGCAAAGAGCGTTGCCAGTTTCTCGATAACCGGCTTGAGATAGCGTTCTCCCTTTTTTCCGCGGAGCTTTCTTGGGGTTCCCACTCCACTATCCACCGTAGCCTTATCCCAATGGCGGGGCGTCCATGCCACTTTCTCATTCAACGAAGCGATGGCAAACGGACGGAAGCTCCGTCACCGGCCTCAGCAAGGTTCACCAGTTCGGGGTGATAGTACATCATGGCAGAAGTTTCCGATTCGCCGGCATGATCGTCTATGTCGGCCTCAAAATAGCCTTTGGTGGAATGATGCTGAACCAATCGGTTGCCATAATCAGGAAGTCGGGATAAGTAACGGCAAGATCGCGAATCATCCCTTTGAAGTTGTTCCCGCCATGTCCGCCGAGGATCACCAGTTTGCGTATGCCCTGAACATAAAGAGAAGCTACAATGTCCTCCAGAATGGCCTGTTGGGTGGTATAACGGTGTGAATACAAAAAAGGAAGCTCGCGCTGTCCGGGGTTATGCGCACCGAAAGGTACCGGGGAGGCATCACCATGCAACGCACACCGGAACGTTCCAATGCCAGCGTAGCGGCATCTACGGCAATATCATGCGGAAGAATACAGTCTGGTCAGGATAAGGCAGATGCAGATTATGAGGCTCGGTAGCCCCTCCAAGGAAGAATGACAACATCATACTTCACATCTTTCACCTTCCCATAACAGGAAACGGTAAGATCAATTTCTTTTTTTCCATACTACTTTATTTTAAAGGCTTCCACTGCAAACCGCACCGGATTTCCAGCGGTTCAGCCCTGTGTTATATAGTGAACGCTCACACTACTGTTTCCTATATTCCTTAGGCGACAAGCCGGTGTGATGCTTGAAGTATTTTCCAAAAAATGACTGGTTGGCAAAATGCAGTTCATCGGCTATTTCCTGAATGCTCTGCTCGGAGGATTTCAGCAAGGCTTTCGCCTCCAGAATCACGAGGCTGTCAATCCAATCGCCCGCCGTCCTTTCCGCTCACCTCTTTCACCACGGTAGAGAGGTGCTTGGGCGTAAGGAACATCTTGCCGGCATAATAGGCCACACTCCGCTCTTTCTTTATAGCCCTCGGATACATACCGGATGAAGTGCTCAAACAAATCCTCCTTACGGCTTTTTCGGGGTACGTTCCTTCGCTGTGTGCCCCTGATAAATATCATAGATTTCATAGAACAGCGCCAGCAACAATCCCTGCGTAATCTCTTTACGGTACGGATTGTCCTTCAGCCTCACTTTCCTCCACAGGAAAGAGTGATATTCCTCGAACGCCTGCAACTCGTTGGCAGTGACAGCGATGCAAGGCCGCTCCTTTATCATGAAAAGAACATGGGAAACAGTTGCTGCATCGTGGGTATCACCACATCCATGAAGTCTCGGGACACGGCTATGAAGCTGCCTGAAAAATCATCGGAACGCTCACCTTGCTGCACAATCTGTTCGGGCAGGATGATGCAGAGCATTCCTTCCCTCATTTCATACTCCTGCAGATTGATATTCATCCTGCACCGGCCTTTCCGGCAGACGGCAAAGCAGGCAGCGTTCAGACGCGTTGGATATGGCGTGAAAGGGATGTCCCTTATATCATCGAAAATAGCGAAATCATTGCCGATAAAGTCAATCATAGGCAGGTGTTGTATACCGGAGATATCAACGTTGCGTATCTGTTTTGTATTCATTATTCATGCGCTTTGCCGGCAAATATAGGATTATTCGCGGAATTATTAATTTAAAAATCGTGAATGTTATCCTAATTCATTATTTTAAAGCCTATGAAGAACGTACGCGGTTGTGTAGGGCCGTAGAAATAACCGGCATCGCGGAACTCGCCCTTATCCAGATCTTTCTGGAAGCTGTTGAATATATTCTGCACGCCGGCGTATTCAGCTGGAACTTGATGTGGTCGTGCAGCACGAAGGTATAGTTCAGCTTCAGGTTGAGGTCGAAGAACTGGGGCGTGGTCTCCATGCGGTCTTCCGCGATGTACCCGGCATAGTGCGGTACAATCATCTTGCCCGTATAAGTGCCGGACAGTGAGAAGTCGAAATTCTTCAGCGGAGCGGACGAGAAGGTGAAGTAGCCGTAATAGTCGGGTGTGCGGGGCATGCGCTTGGTGGTCAGATCCTCGCCGTCCACCTGTGTCCAGGCCTCCTCGTGGGTGTAGCGGCTGCGCTGCGCGGTAAAGCCCAACTGGAGCTGCGCTTCCTTGCCATGGGCAATCTTGGCGTCGAGGTTTGCTCCGTACACGCGGGCGCCGTTGCCGTTACGGCGTTCCTTGATTACATCGCCTATGTCGTTCTTTCCGATGTCCTCAAGAACAAAAACATGGCGCAAGTCCGTATAGAAGCCTTCCACAAGTATGTTTGCCTGCCAGTGTCCCAGGTGAGTGGTCCAGTCCACCGAGCCGCTGTAACTGTTGGAACGCTCCTCGCGCAGGTTGTCCGCCAGCTTGATTTGCACGCCTTCGCCGCCTACTGCGGTGACGTGCAGGTCTTCATCGTAGGCCTGCGGGGCGCGGAAACCGGTGGAGTACGTCAGGCGCGCCTGGAAGTCCTCGGTAGGCTTATAAAGCAGGTTGACACGGGGACTGAATATCAGTTTGTCTATCAGGTTGTGCTTGTCCAAACGGGCGCCGACGAGCATGGTCAGTACGTTCATCTTCCACTCGTTCTGCACGAAGGCGCTGGCAATGCGCACATCCTGCTGCATATCGCGGTGATAGCCCGTCATGACATCGTGCAGGGAGTTGTTCTGATACTCCAGTCCGCCCGTAAAGGTGGCGGGGGCGAAAAGACAGTTATTCATGTTGCCCACGTACATGCCGCCTGCCACCCACGTCAGGTCGTCCGTCTTGCCGTAGGCGTTCATGTCCTTCTGTGCGCCGTAGTAGCTGTTGCGGTCGGTGTGCTGATGGAGCCGTACAATGAGATCTTATGCTTATACTCGCGCCAGAAGAGGTCGTAACTCAGTCCGCCGCTGTTAATGATGTGCTTGGTCTGCTCGGTGATGTCCGCCTCGTGGGGCTGAAGATCGAACTTGTTGCCGCCGCGGCGGAACTCGTTGGTAGTGTGATACTCCAGGTTGATGCGGCTGAAATGCGTGGGACGGTAGTAGGCGCGGAAGCCGAAGGTGTTCATGTTCAGCTTGCCCAGTTCGGAGAAACCGTCGCCGTCACGGTCGTACGGATTGCGGTTGCGATAGCTTTCGTAAAGGGCGATGCCGTAGGAGTTGTCTTTGGCCACCAGAGAGACATTGGCGCCCATATACTGCTCCCATGACTTGCCGTCCATATTGGAGAACATGCTCGACACCTGAAAGGAATTATTGATAGGGTCTTTGGTAATGATATTGATGGTTCCGCCCACAGCATTCGCGCCGAACAGCGCCGAGCCGCCACCGCGCACCACTTCCACCCTCTCAATCATGTTCACCGGTATCTGTTCCAGCCCGTACACTCCACTCAAGGCACTGATAATGGGGCGACTGTTAATCAGGATCTGGGGTAAGGCCCTTCCAGTCCATTGATGCGCACTTGCGGAAAGCCGCAGTTCTGGCAGTTATTCTCCACACGCAGTCCCGACTGATAGTTGAGTGTTTTGGCAAGGTCGGTGGAATTCACCATTTCAAAAAGTTTGGTGCTCATCACGTTTACCACCACAGGAGCTGCCTTACGGCTCACTTCATTGCGATTGGCCGATACTACGACCTCATCTGTCATGAAGCTCTCCTCCTGCATCTGGAAATGTACAACGGCGGTGAAGTCTTTGTTTACCTCGATCTCCTTTTCCTGTGTTTTATAGCCTACCGCGGATACGCGCAAGGTGTATTTGCCCGCCGGAAAGGTTCTTGAGTTCAAACTGGCCTTCTTCATTAGACACCGTTCCCTGTCCGCTGCCCCACTATCAAAACAGTGGCATACGGTATGTTCTCCTCCGAGCCTTTCACAAGGACATGGCCGGAAATCATGTTGCCTTCCCTGATGGGATTTGCAGCAATAGCTGCGTTGATGCTTGCCATGGCAAGCACCAGCGCCAATATATAATGTTTCATTTGAATAATCGCTTTTTTAAGTAAATACACACAATCAGCTTATACGCTCCGAACAACAGATGCTCTTGATATAAACCAATTTTAAACAGTTACGATCAATGGCAACGCAGGCATGGCAAATGCCCGACGTTGATGCGGAAAAATATCAAAGTGTAACGAAACAGGGGGGAGCGCGAAGTGAAATCACCCGGCACGTTTTGCCTTTTTACGACAGGCGTGTCGGTTGCATTTTCGAGCACCCGCAGCAAAAAGCACGCATCGGATGCAACATTTCGCAACAGTCCGGCGTGTCCGAACTGAAGTGGGACAACAGCCCTATGACAATCAGCGAAGTGGCAGAATGTGAGTGCTGGTTATGGAAAGGGTGCGAGTGGGTAATCAGCACCCCATTAACGTAGTGGACGTGAGTGAAAAGCCGTCACACTTGCCTGGTACGCCACAGAAGAGCGCCAGCAAGCATAATGCGCATATGGTTCTTTTTATTCCTCTCACGTCCTTATTATTTGTTTGTTCTATCCGGGTTGCAAAGGTACGAATTATTCCTGAGACTTTGCCAAACAGAAATTCATAATCGCGTTTGGAAGCGGGAACAGCCCACTCCTCCGGAATGAATTTCCACTGGCCGAGCGCACGCGCGGTTCGATTACATTTCTTTTCCGTTCTATGTATTGCATCAGATAGTAACGCAAATCCTTATCCGTAGAACGGATGATACGTTCTTTCAATTTGTCCTGAGGGATTCCCGCACCTTTGGTCAGCAGTTCCCCACCGCCGTTGCCCCGGTAAGAGTTGAGAGCCACCGCATACATCTTGTCCATATCGAACGGAGTGCCGTCGGCCATGCTGTGAATGGTCACTTTCTGTCCCTCCGGTTTCGTCACATCCACTGTATAGACGATGCCTGCCGCCGAATCGAAATTAAAGCTGAAATTCTTGAAAGACGCCCTGTCTGCCGCACCTTCGCGCGGCTTGTCGCGGAACAGCAGGATGTGGTCGTCGGGAGAAGTCATGCGGTTGGTCCACAGGGCATAAGACATTTCCAGAACATCGTGTATTTCCTTGCCCGAAAGTCTCATGGTGTAGAGCATGTTCTCGTACTTGTAGAGGTTGAACATGTCGTACACGTAAATATCTCCTTCCTTAATCTGCGTGTCGTAGGACAAGGGAGCCGCCAATGAAATCTCGGCGCCACTGATGTCTAAGCTGTAAAAAGTATGGATCAGGTCGCAGAAGAGCCGAAGTAAGCGGGACGGTGGAGATTGTCTCCGTCAAATGCCCTATCTTCTTCGATACGAAATCCTGAATGGTGGCGTACTGCGGCGCAAAAATACTTCATGAAGTCCTCACTGATGCCGTAGTCACCGGTTTCGGTCAGCACACCGTTGATCTGCTTATCCACTACCTTGCCATTACGCAGCGTCACAGTCAGGTCAATGTCACTCACCACCACGCCGTTGCTCGCCGGGTCCATCACCAATACGGAGTCGCCCGCCACGTTCTGCACTTTCTTGCACTCGCGGGCATGGTCGTGCCCCATAAGTACGATGTCGAACCCCGGCACATTGCGTGCTATGTCCAGCGAAGCGTTCTCCCTATATTTGCCGCCCATCAGCAAAGCGTCTTGTCCGGCATGGAACATACCCACTACAACATCCGGGCGTTCCTTCTCACGAATTATCTTCATCCACTTGCGCGCCGTTGTTTCCATATCGTCGAAGCGCAGGCCTTTCCACAGGTTTTCGACAGCCACATCGGGATAGCGGGTGTTATCATGCCGAGAACCACAATCTTTACAACCGTCGCGTTCAAGCGTCACGTAGGGCGGGAAATGATTCTTACCCTGTAGCCGTATCAATGATGTTGGCTCCCAGCACAGGCCACCCCCCAGCAATACGTAACTGAACGAAGTACCGGA
>VOFK01003710.1_pt1 | contig 17472 bp, 32 predicted proteins | sample 5384121 | NCBI WGS metagenome assembly VOFK01 (sample SAMN12384730, study PRJNA508395) | human gut metagenome | isolation source: healthy gut J | host: Homo sapiens
CTCGGTACTTCGTTCCGGTGCATTGCTTTCCAGTTCAAAGGGAACGCATCATCAATATAGAAAACGATGGGCTTCTTGGGGCTCCACCAGTTCACCACGAAGATAAGCAGCAGAGTCAGATGGCTCCAGATTCCATCTGTGAGCAATGTGACGAGTGCGTAATCCACGTCCTTCGGGAAGCAAATTCCACTACCGAATGCTCGAAAATACCGATACGTGGATCAGCATAGCGAGGACGCATCGGCTGCTCGGGCAACAGAATGAAACACGGTTCATGACTGCTGTAAACGGCATTTTCTTCACGGCGTAGTTTCCTTTCACCCCTACACTGATTTTATAGGTCAGCAAAAGAACGTACGCTGATATTATCTTCAAATCCTTTGATTCTTGGATAAAGGAACTTTCTTTTTCTCGAAATCTTTATCGATATCCGCTCCCCATCATCTCCATCATTGAATAAGGAGAAAGGAGAAAGAAGTTTCTGATCGCTCAACAAGTAGTCTGTCATATCGAATACGACTGCTGTGCTATCATTGTTATAAGCCTTAATTTCGAATGTTTCGGCGATAGCCGGCATTGTACTGCTCGTCAACCGTTTCTTGATCTCACGGTCCTCAGAAACTGCCCTGCCTGCACGCGACGCAACGTAATAGTAGAATCACGCTGTACGAAACGGATCAGGAACGGATCACCGGACTTCTCTCCTACACAACCGAATTGGTTATCGGTAGTTTCAGCAAATAGTAGAACCGAGCAGGATATCCCGATTCATCACCTTAATCGGTAACTCAAAATAATCTTATTGTCCAACTTATGAAGAGTGATGAAACCTTTAGCTGTGGTGACCTTCTTGTCTTTAAACAGTTTGTCATACTTGGTTTCCTTCTTCTCTTTCTTCGTAGTCGCTTCGGTGAAGTTTTCTTCTTGTTTTTCTTCTGAGCCACAGCGGGGTTAGTCATAGCCCCGCATAGTACGACTAGAAGAAGTAAATACAGTTTTTTTCAAAGTTTTATCGTTTTTAAGTTTTAACTAAATGATTCATTCCAAGATTCTTTCCATTTATAACGAACCTGAATAATCCGCCCAAAAATCTTTTTCATGGAACAATACAAATTTATTTTCAGCATCATTCACCTGAATTACCTTATTCTGTTGGATTACATATTTCTTAAGAGTATAATCCGGAATTATCATCATCCCCTTTCATAATATAGACATCTCCATTTTTCCAAACCTACTATAATATATTTATTATTAAAGCATTCGGCATCAATAGAAGCAATAGGAGAATCAAATTGAGCACATGTATAACTTATTCCCATCTGTATAATAAAAATAGAAGTCTCCCCCTTTACTTATAAACAGATAAGGAGCTTTATCCTGATTCCGACAAAGATAAAAAGCAGTTTTTGGACGTTCCGTCAATTACTGAACTTAGCCCCTCAATCTCACTTTGAGATGTAAAACTAGCGCCAACTTTGGTGACAGAACTACCCCTCCATAAGCTTCTACCGTAAAATTTCTGTATATAGAACTTGCCAGCCTTATCTTTAATAATAGACATATAAGAGACATCTCCCCAGTCAACCAAACTAGCACCTACAAAGTATACAGAATAATCCTTCATGTTATCTAGCCTAGCATCAGAAGGACCATACTCATACTCCTCCACCTTCAAAGGTAGCACCTTGCCAGAATAGTTATAACCTTGCCAACTCTTATAATCAGCAATATGCAAATATTGCGAAGAATTTTTATCATAAAGAACCATACCTCCATGTTCATCAAAAGGAGCATAAGCAATCATGCTACCATCCACTTTTATTTTACCTTCTTCATCTGATGTTAATGGTCGGTCAAGGAAATTACTAGAGTTAAACAATAAATTGCTATCTTTAACGCGGGTATAAATAATTCCATCTTCACCAATTGCCATTGTAAGAAACTGCATATCAATAACACCTACCGGAACAAATCCTTCTGGATATGATTTACTAAGGAACATTTGAGACAATATCCTTCCTGCTTTTATAACTGCTACCTGATATATCAATAGCTCCTTGGCCACCCTTCTGTGCTACCCATAGCCAACTGGTTTTTATCTTTCTCCATCCCAGCTTCTGTCCTATGAGGAGGATACATAGAAACAGGCTGTGTTCCCATCGGTACACCATTAATCATTTGATAAATATCGTGTAACAACAGGTTTTTAATATTCCCTCTTCAGTCTGTTCTCTCAAAAAAGCTAAAAAGTACTGATACCTTCTTTCTCCGGAGAGTACTACCCAGCCGTTAGAGGCATAAGCAGAAGAAACAGAAATGTACGTAGAACCAAAATGAGGGTAACTCCTGTGTTATTATCCATCACAGCCAACCGAAGTTCTTTAGTACTAGCAATTGTATCCGCTATCCACTCCAGGTCTCTAGTATCAAAGCTATGACATGTCCATCAAACGTCCATTCATATGATAAATCAGAAGGTTCTTTTCTAAAGTGAAAACTAATTTTGGTTTTGATATCACTTTCCATCTCTAACGCATACGAAGAACTTTCAGTCTCTACAGAAATCTCGATATCGTTCATTTCTCTATAATCATAATTTCCCTTATCCTCATAACAAGACGTGATGATCAAAAAGGAACATTACAACAAATAATATCTTCATTTTCATATTTCAATTTCTATTCTAATTAGTTAATAGGTACAGTCATCGGAAACTCCTCACCAGTTGTAATTTTTATCCATTACATTGTTTACTGCAATGTAATACTTGAATGTCAATGCATATTGCCGTTTTTTCGGCAGTACTTAGTTTTCCAAAATCTGAGATATTAGTGCATTTTTACAAACTCTTCATATTTCTTTCTAGAATATGTACCCTAAATACAACTTCGTGACATCATTGGTCCACCATAAAGGTTTACTAATAATATTATTAAATACAATTTTAATTTGTTCGTATTCCGGTATTGATCCTTCGAAATACTCATTTGGAAGAATTTTTCAAACACAACTTCACATTCTCTTTCAAATCTTCCGTTTTTAACAACACAACCTCCAATGTATCATTAGATAATCCAGTTTTAAACATTGGATTATCAGGCAAATGATAATTTTTCTGATCAGCATTCTTTATCTTATCTTCACTCTCATCTTCCGCAACCACACTTACTTCGTAAGGTGTATCTGTTAAAAACGGTTTTCCGACTTCAGCCCCAGACCAATCTTCACAATAATAGCATCACTAGTAGGATAGTTATTGAAAGATACTTCGAAATCCTCATCACCAAATTCCTTCAATTGGCTAAAAATAAAGATATTGTCCACCATGATAGGGTTTTATCTCATCTTCCGAACATCCCCAAAAAACAAAGAGATATTAAAGCAAATAGAATATTTTTTCATCTTTCTTTTCGTTGATTATCACACATTAAATATCCTCATTATCCGGTTTATCAAATACAAAAATTGCATTATCTACCGGTTTCTTATCCATACGGTTTGTATTGAAAAAACATTTGTCCTTCTCCTACAAATTCCCTTACGCATATCCTTCAATAACTCTGTATGAAATCCTTCCAATGACCCAATACTGTTCTCCATATTAGTAGTCAGAATTCCTCTCGCATAACGTACTTCATCCAGCATTTTGCCAGCTTGAGAATATTCACCTTTACGAGCAAAGTACTCACCCATGATATAATACATCTCACTCAAGCGTATACCTGGAACCATATCTGAACCATCCTGTCCCAACTTAATATCATATTTTTAAGGAATATGCATTAGAATTATAAGAATCTGTCTGTAGAAGGAAACGACGATCCTGTTCTTTATTATCAAGCAAAGATATTATCACTGTCAAGGATAAACAGTGTTTGATTTCCTCTTGTTTATATATAGGTATATAATCTTCTTGTAATGTTTTTATTAAAAACACATAATAATGCTATTATAGTCTTTGAGATTTCGTACCTAAACTTGAATATTCCACAAAATTAAAAACAGGATTCAGGCTTGCTTCCATATGGATAAGTCGCTTCTACAACCTCTTTTGCTTCTTTATAAGCCTGTTCATATTCTCCTTCCCAATAATATACACGTGCTAATGTCGCTACTATAGCATAATAATTCATACGATATCCTCTATAAGCGAAGAATACATCACTAGAAGCTATATCGTTAGAAAGCATGCTTGATGCCAACATACGATAACTTGTGCTCATCAAATTTTATGTTCATCAGTTATATCACATTTAGCTAACATCTCTTTAGCAGCTTTTAAATCTCTAATTATTTTAGAAAGAATCTCTCTACTACTCTCATATGGAGGAATAATGGTAGGATATACCTCTACATAGGGAATATAAGACTTTCCATCATCTTTCGATATGGCGGGAGCAAATAAACGAAGTAAATCAAAATGTATAAAAAGCTCGTAGTGCCAATGCTTCTCCCCAAATCATATTTTTCTCAAATTCTCCCTCTTTGAAAACAGAAGGACTAGCTTTGCTAACATTGAGAATCAAATTATTACAATTAGCTATATTATTATAACCAATAGACCATATATTGGAAATAAAAAAGTTTTCACATCAGAATCATCAAATTGAAACTTAGCCGATTTATAATAAGCTGAATTTTTTAGGTATAAAATTATTATCTGTTTGATAATATTGAGCAATAGCATCCATAAATCCCCATGACATTGCTCGTCCATACATGGAAGAAGTCCCCAAATTCAAAATATATTCCATTCAAAGCATTTCGATATCCATCTCCTACTTCAAAAGCTTATCCCCATTCACCTGATTACTCGGTGCTACATCCAGCCAATCACTACAACTTGTAGTAAACAGGCTTGTAGCCAACAGTAATATCGTATATAATTTCTTCATATTATTCATCTACTTTAAACTGTTAAAAACTCATTTTCACCGAAGCTGCAAAAAGACCGTGAATACGGATAGTCCAATCCACGTTCAGCACGTACAGTAGCAACACGGAATAAATCATTTCCTGAAAGTTCTACACGTAACAGACCGATATGTGCTTTCTTCAACCATTCAGCATTAAAATCATATCCTAAAGTAAGAGAGTTAAATGTCAATACATTATAATCCTGAATAAAACGACTAGTAGGACGAGTTACTGCAACTACCCCATCAGTCTGCAAACGTCCATAAGGAGGAGTACAATCTCCAGGCTTTTGCCAGCGCCCTGTTAATACACGACGGTCTACATTACTACTTTGAATATGTGCATTCTCAACTTTACTTACCAATGTAGAATTATAACGTTGTCCACCAAATTCATACATAAAAAGGTAGAATAAAGAGAAAATTGCTTCCAACGAAGGTTAAATCCAAAAGTACCCTGGAGTTTTGGCTCTTCGTTTCCAACTACAACTTGTCAGCCGCATTCCAATCATATGTTATTGTACCGTCAGGACGAAGATAAATTTCCTTACCATCTGCAGGATTGATGCCTAATGATCTAACACCAAAAAAATAGATGTTAGCGAACCACCTTCTACATACTGCAAGTAAGTCTCACTATATTTTGAATCTCCTTTTCCTGAATCATATTTCGCATACTTTTTCTTGTACGCGCTTATTGTATTCTTTCAGACTATCTGAGATCTTAGTTATTTTTATTCTCATTATGAGCCATATTCGCAAAAACTGCAACAAACCAATCCTTAGTATTCAATATATTACTTCTCAATTGAATCTCAACACCCTTATTCATCACCTCACCGATATTATCTTTATAAGAAGTAAAACCTGTAGAACTAGGTAATGTAACACTATTAACCAAGTCCAACCGTTTTCTTACGATAATATGAAAAAATTCATCTGAGTAGTCCTTTAAACATATCAACATCTAGACCTAAATCCATGTTATGAGTCTTTTTTCCCAACCCAATCCATTATTTCCCCAATGCCATCAATGAAGCTCCTAGACCTGTTTTAAACCAGTTATCTGTTACCACTTTCCCTTATAAATAGTCTGCGCTTCATAGGGGAGAGAAGTCAACCTTACCAGTAATACCGTAAGTTCCACGAATCTTTAGACGGTCCATCCAATCAAACTGTTTCATGAACTTATAATTATGCAAGTTCAAACCAAGACCACCAGAAAAAAGAAAGGTGCAAAACGTTGATCAGCACCAAACTCTGAGTTTCCGTCGAAGCGTACAGAAACGTCCGCCAAATAAATATTATCAAATGAATAATTGAATGTCCCTAATGCACCAAAAAGACGACTTTTACTATCCGAATTTGAAGGCAATCCAGAGACTTTATTACCATAGCCTGGAGAAGACAATTCGCCAGAAGGAAATCGCTTTGTAAGTAATACCAAAGCTATCACCAGTACTTGAAGTAGCATTAATACCTACCAAAAAATTCAGATTGTGCTTCTTTATATTTCTATTATAAGATAAAGTAGCAGTAGCATCCCAACTTAGACTATTGGAAGTAACAATATCCAATTGTCCTGAAACCACATTATTTAAACCTAACAAATCATCATTCTTCTTTGAACGCGGATCAAGAAAAGTACGTGCATCCGAATTTGACTTCGTAACACTAAATTGTCCTTTTAATAACCAGTAACTGTCGATATTCCACAACAATTCTGTATTATTAATCAATTCCCAAGACTTACTACGATCATAATTCTTCAATGTAGCTTCATACAAAGGATTTACTTCTCCTGAACCTCCAGTCCAAGGATAAGTTGTCTCCAAATATCTTCCATTCTCATCCATATATTCATCATATGGCAATTTTGAAGTATAGTCGGAAAAGCTTCCATAAGGAGACTCCTGAGATTTAGTATAAGTATATGAGAAATAAGTCTTACCTGAAAAGCTCCGAGCCGATAAGATAAAGACAGCCCACCAGCCATACGATCGCGATAAGAACCTTTCATAACGCCTTTCTCCACTATTATAAGAAAAGTCTGCTCCCCAGCGCAAATCCTCCGTACCGCCATTCTAGATACAAACTATGTTTGTGATTGAATACTGTACGAAGGGGTTTGGATAACCAATAAGTATCAACACCACGAACTACATTGTTCAGTTTTTGGTTATAAAGTGCATCCAAACGACTTTGTTCATTAAAATCCTGTTCTGAATCCGCCTTAAATAAACCAGCTGCAACCTCCGTTTCAAGCTTTTCCCGCGCATTCATCATATTATAATCAGTCAAATCAGGATATTCCAACGTTCCAGTAAAATTATAATCAATATTAACCTTACCAGCTTTCGGAGTAACTGTTGTAATAATAACTACACCATTTGCTGCACGAGAACCATACATAGCAGTAGCGGCAGCATCTTTCAAAATTGTAATACTTGCAATACGGCTAGGGTCCATATCATACAATTTCTGCACACTGATCTCAAAACCATCCATTATAAAGAGTCGGAAGGTTAGATTATTCTTCAATGATGTTTTAGAAAGACTTTGAGCATCCAACTGAGTGGTTCCGATGCCTGAACGTCCACGAATATATAACTCTGGAACATTATTCGGATTCGACCCGGCTAAATTATTCTCTGCAATACGAAAAGAGGGGTCGAACGTTTGCAAAGCTCCCAATACATTCGTTTTGGAAACCGACATCAGCTGATCTGCCGTAACCGTCACTGAAGTACCCGTAAAAAGCTATTCTTGCTAATTTTCGCATATCCGGTTACCACCACCTCTTCCAGCTGTCTTGGAATCCGGTTTCAACTTAAAGGTATGAACTTTATCGAGATTCAACTTACCTGTATGTATTTCCAAAGATTGCATACCCACAAAAAGAGAAAGACGAATCAGCGTCTCCGTCAGAGTCCCAATGAAAAAGGCACCGTCTGCATCTGTCATGGTTCCGATGTTTCTCTCTTTCCGAGTATCAAAACTGTAACTCCCGGCAGTTCACCGCCCATATCATCAACCACTCTACCTTCCAAAACACGTGTTTTCTGATCTTTCTTCTTGATGACTACAATACCATCTTTGGTGGCATAAGTGAAACCTTTAGGTGAAAGAACGCGGTCCAGCAATTCTCTCCAAGGCTCGTTAGTAGCTTTTTACAGTCACCGGGTTCAACTCCTTTAAACATCTTCGAGTTATAAAGCATGTTGATTCCAGCTTTCTGTTTTACCGTGTTTAAAAATGTCTCCATCGGCACATCCTTCAAATCAAGTGTCACTTTCTTCTCATCAGGTGGAAGTGCCCATGCACTGAGAATCATGCTCAATGCAAACAGACATAACATAAAAGACTCTTCTTTTCTCCATAATTTTTAATCAAAACTCAATATTACTCATTCTTATATATCAATATATTTCTGCCGTTTATTCTATAGTAGATATCGCCGGTTAGTTCTAAAGCATCCAGGAAAGTGTTGATCGTGCCATATCGCTGTAAGTCGCCACTATATGTCAAGTCGCATAAAAGATGCATCCTCATAATAGACATGGACATCATACCAGCGCTCTCAAAGGTTTTCATGATATCTCCCAGTCGCTTGTTATTGAAAACATACACACCTCTTGCCCAACCGATATATTCATCTACATCGACTGCCCGCTTTTCAATTCCACGGGAAGAAGCAACAGCCTGTTCACCTGGTGCCAACGTAATGATTTTCTGATCAGGTGTGGAGAAGTTTACTTTTCCATATACAAGAGTGGTATAACATGCGTCCGCATCATTGTATGCATTGACATTAAATGCAGTACCGAGCACCGTTACTTCTCCAAAGCGCGTCCGGACAACAAACGGATGTTCCTCGTCTTTCCTCACATCAAAATAAGCCTCTCCTTCCAACGTTACAATTCTGCGTTTTCCGACAAAACGGGCCGGGTAGATCAATTTAGAACCGGCATTCAAATGAACGGTGGTTCCATCAGCAAGAAGGACAGTATTCTCTCCTCCCCGCGGTATAACCAGTTCATTTGACTTGGCCGGACTTTCATCGACGTTTTTTTCTGCGTGTTGTTGTGTTGTGACGGTCGGTCGATACGATAGCACCCCTTTATTATATTTTACTTGGACGCCATCTACTATTACATTTATATCTTTCTTTTTGTACATCAATTGTGCTCCCATCGGGTAAGGTCAGCACTGCCTGTTTGCTACCCGGCTCGATTAGTGCAATACGTGCCTTGTTGTCCTCCATTGCCTGATAATGATTCACGGCATAAAAAGAAATTCCCACAGCCAATACTACCATAGCCGCAGCAGCATACCACCACGTCCGGATACGACGTATCTTTCCGTCAGACGGATTTTCTCTTTTGTTGAATTTGTTGAAGGAAATGCTCGTAAGCCTTTTCCGATGAATATTCTTTATACTTATTAAAAAAAAGAGTCTTTCAGTTCCTCACTATCCTGCAATTTCTCATACACCGTTTTCAGTTCCGGTGCTCAGATAAACGTTGTTCCAACACCAGCTGCTCTTCGTCGCTTGCATCCCCCAAAAGAGCCTTTTTATCAAAGAGGCATCCTGATATGTGTTTTCTAACTTTTTCATAATTTTATCTATTTCTAGTGAGATTTTTATCTTTGCTTTACTATAGTTATACATAACGTCTATAAATGGGTGACAAAAAGATGATTATTTTTTAGATGAAGCATTCCTATCGAAGACTTTTACAGAGGAAAATCCTATCATTTTATCACTAAACACAGGCAATTCAGAGTGTTTTTTAACAATAATGTCACTACAGCATAGCAAATAAAAAAGCACTCAAAGAACGACAATTAGACATCTTAGAAAATATTTGTTTTTTGGTTGCCGCTATTAAATTCATCCAATATTTAACTTCTTCAGGAGAATCAAAAACACGTTTCTATTGTCACTTATCACTTTTAAGACTTAGTAGGCTGATATACAACAATTAAAAGTGACAATAAGAGGTGATAATAGAGTGACAATAAGAAATATTCAGTTTTCTATTGTCACTTTTACCCAAAGATGCTCCTATCAACAAAAAGACAATATACTCCCCCAAATAACACATACAACCCCATAAAAGATGCCGGATTTAATAGTCAGCCTTCCGTTCATCAATGTGTTACGAAGCCTCAATTAACATTTTCACATAGTAACAAAAACCTTCAGTTCACGTACGTGGTCCCATCGGTTCACGCACATAGAGCGACGGATCACGTACGTAAGCTCAACGAACCACGTACATGAAACAAGAATATGCTATATAGCAAGTTCACATTAATCAAGCCTTTGCTACATACTAATAAATGTCGCCACCTTTGCAGCATTAAACCTGCTGTATTACGGTTCTTATCTTCGAACAATAGAGAGTAAATATGAAAGAATTATCCGGATAGTATCTTAAAAATCAAAGAAAGCAGGACGGAATAAGTTGAATTGCCCAGCTTTTCACGCAAGAATTTATAGCTGCGGCTCTTTTGGTTTTAACCGTATTGATACTCACACCTAATTTAGATGCAATCTCATCCCAGGAATGACCTTTCAATTCTCAACAAGAAGATGATACGGCGTTGTTCGGCAGGAAGTTCTTCAATATAGAAATAGAGTTGCCGGATGGCCTCCTCTTTTACAGTCAGCGCATAGATCATTTCCTCGTCTTCAAAGTCTTCTTCCGAAGGCAGGGAGCTTAGTATAGAATCACGAATCTGATTGTTACGGATATAGAGTAATGCATTGTTATAGCATGCACGATAAAGATAATTAGTCAGTTCTTTGGAATCGGAGAAGATACGCTTACCTTCCCACACTGAAATAAAAAAACTTCTTGCACCAGATCTTCCACAGCCTCGGATACGGATAAGAATTTGCTGACATAAGAGCACAAAGCAGCATAATAGCGATCATAAAAAGTCCCTCCAGATCTTCTTGTCTTTTTCTGGTTGACTCCTAGCACTATAAAAATCATCTTTACCATTCATATGTCCACACAACATTATTCATCAACATGAATACGACTCTCCCTAGATTATTGCAAAAAACTGGTTATAGCATATAGAATCCACAAATATATCTGTTTTTTCAGAATCTCAGTTCACACCCACACATAAAAAACAGAATTAAAGGAGCATAAAAAATAAAAAAAGAGCGAATAATTCCGCCCCACCCTTAAAGAATCCCCATAAATGGGATTCTTTTTTTTCTGCATCTCAATTTACTTGTTACCTAAAAACTACTTTTTTTCCTAATACCTAATCAAACAATCTTTTTTTCCTAAAAACTAATCTTCTAATTAATACCTTAAAAAAAAATAATCTAATACCTAATTCTATAAACTAAAACTACTCTTTTCCTTTGTTATTACCTTTTTTCTAATACCTAAAAATATAAGTAGTTTCACAACTACGATGCAAAGGTAGAGGTGTTTTTGGAAAACAACAAGAACTTTTATGCTAAAAACATCTTTTCCCCTTGTTTTTTTGACTTATGTCAAGAAGAAGGGGGAAGATCGAATGCAAAAAGACATATCTGACCACAAGTTTTACACTAATTTTTGCCGGAACAATCATTTTCACATTCTATTTCGTCAAATAATCCTGCACGTTTTCATGTGACAAAAAGAAAGTCTGACGCATCAAAGCAAAAAGCACATACTTAGCATTTTGAAAGAATTCACAGACTCATCGCACCACATACAAGCCAGATTACAATACATTCTGCATATTTCTAATTCAAAATTACGGCGTTTTTTAGAATCATCTCCGCCTCCTCCCCGAAATTTCGGAAGCAAAAAACAGGCAGAAGACACATTTCTCGCAACTTTTCCGTAACTTTGCAGCGTTTGATAATAAATAAGGTAGAATGGATTTTAAGTACGACGTTATTGTAATTGGTGGCGGACATGCCGGTTGCGAAGCAGCAGCCGCTGCTGCAAATTTAGGTTCCAAGACTTGCCTCATCACGATGGACATGAACAAGATCGGGCAGATGAGTTGCAACCCCGCAGTAGGAGGAATCGCCAAAGGACAAATAGTACGTGAAATAGATGCACTGGGCGGACAGATGGGATTGGTGACGGACGAAACCGCCATACAGTTCCGAATCCTGAACCGTTCGAAAGGACCGGCCATGTGGAGCCCCCGCGCTCAATGCGACCGTGCCAAGTTTATCTGGTCATGGCGTGAAAGGCTGGAAAACACCCCCAACCTTCATATCTGGCAGGACACTGTGAGCGAACTGCTCGTCGAGAACGGCGAAGTAACCGGCCTCGTTACCCCTGGGGTGTCACATTCAAAGCGAAATGCATCGTACTGACGGCAGGAACTTTCCTGAACGGACTGATGCACGTAGGTCGTCACCAACTACCGGGCGGCAGAATGGCAGAACCCGCCTCTTACCAACTGACAGAATCCATCGCCCGACATGGCATTGCCTACGGAAGAATGAAAACCGGTACACCGGTACGAATCGACGCCCGCAGCGTCCATTTCGATCTGATGGATACGCAGGACGGAGAATGTGACTTCCATAAGTTCTCATTCATGAATACCAGTACGCGTCATCTGAAGCAACTGCAATGCTGGACCTGCTATACCAACGAAGAGGTACACCGGATTCTGCGCGAAGGACTTCCGGATTCACCCCTGTTCAACGGACAAATTCAAAGCATCGGCCCCCGCTATTGCCCCCCAGCATCGAAACCAAGATTGTCACCTTCCCCGATAAAGAACAACATCAGCTATTCCTCGAACCCGAAGGAGAAACAACACAGGAATTATACCTGAACGGATTCTCTTCTTCTCTTCCGATGGATATTCAGATAGCCGCATTGAAAAGATTCCGGCATTCAGGGACATCGTCATCTATCGCCCCGGATATGCAATTGAATATGACTACTTCGACCCTACGCAATTAAAACATTCGCTGGAATCGAAGATTATCAGAAATCTGTTCTTTGCCGGACAAGTGAACGGAACGACCGGTTACGAAGAAGCCGGAGGCCAAGGACTGATTGCCGGAATCAATGCCCACATCAACTGCCACGGCGGGAGAAGCCTTCACGCTGGCACGTGATGAAGCATATATCGGTGTATTAATTGACGACCTGGTAACAAAAGGAGTAGACGAACCTTACCGTATGTTCACCTCGCGTGCCGAATACCGCATTCTTCTCCGCATGGATGACGCTGACATGAGACTGACCGAAAGGGCTTACCGCCTCGGACTGGCTAAGGAGGATCGTTACCAGCTGATGAAAAGCAAAAAGGAGGCATTAGATCAGATTGTAGATTTCGCAAAAAACTATTCGATGAAACCGGCATTAATTAATGATGCACTCGAAAAGTTAGGAACGACTCCCCTACGCCAAGGATGCAAATTGATCGAAGTCCTCAACCGTCCGCAAATTACGATTGAGAATATCGCAGAACATGTCCCCGCCTTCCAACGAGAATTAGAAAAAAGCAACCGCTGCAGATTCCGACCGCAAAGAAGAGATTCTGGAAGCGGCAGAAATACTGATCAAATATCAAGGCTATATTGACAGAGAACGAATGATAGCAGAAAAGCTGGCACGCCTCGAAAGCATCAAGATCAAAGGCAAATTTGATTATGCTTCCATTCAGTCGCTATCCACGGAAGCTCGTCAAAAGCTAGTGAAAAAATTGATCCGGAAACCATCGCGCAAGCGAGCGATTCCGGGAGTATCGCTGCCTAGCGACATCAACGTGTTACTGGTATCCTTTGCGGACGATAAGCGGCAACGTTTCACGAAACAAAGCATTTAAAGAAACGAGATAAATCAATGATTATGAGCAAAGAAATTTTAATTAAAAAGCATCAAAATTTGATTTTTCGATTCTGGAATCCTTTTCTACGATGTCACCACTCTGTTTAAAGACCCTTGGTGCTTGTGCAAGAATTATCAAACATTATGTTTGAGATGTACAAGGATAAAGGTATCACCAAAGGTATAGAATCAAGGGATTCATCATGGGCCCCTATCCTGGCTACCCGTGGACTGAACGCGGTTTTATCCCCATCCGTAAACCGGCAAACTTCCCAGCAGAGGTAATCGAGGAAAGTTACGACGAAAAAGAATACGGTAAGGACACCGGTGCAGATACACAGAGGATGCACTCATGAAAAACGACGTTGTTTTTACTACACGATGATCTGCTGGCAACAGGAGGAAACGATGAAAGCAGCCTGCGAACTCGTGAAAAAACTGAAGCCTAAAAAGGTATATGTAAACTTCATCATCGAGCTAAAAGACTTAAACGGTAAATCCCTGTTCGGAGATGACGTAGAAGTAGAATCCGTATTGACTTTATAAACAAATTGCTTATATTTGCAGGGCGTAGAAAAAACTACGCCCTTTTTATTTCCCGCTATTTCATCTATAACGATTATGAATACAAAACCGGAGACCAAGACGAATGAATATCTGAAAGGTATTGTAAGCAACCTGCCTGAAAAGCCGGGAGTCTATCAGTATCTGAACACCGAAGGCACGATTATATACGTTGGAAAGGCTAAAAAACCTGAAGAAAAAAGGGTTTATTCGTACTTCAGCAAAGAGCATGAACCCGGAAAGACACGGGTATTGGTCAGCAAGATTGCCGATATCCGCTACATCGTAGTCAACACCGAGGAAGATGCGTTATTGCTGGAAAACAACCTGATCAAGAAATACAAACCCCGCTACAACGTACTGCTGAAGGATGACAAGACCTACCCCCTCCATTTGTGTGCAGAACGAGTACTTTCCCCGGGTTTTCAGAACCCGGAAGATCATCAGAAACGGTTCTTCTTATTATGGTCCATACAGTCACATTCCCTCCATGTACGCACTGCTGCTCGATCTGATTAAGCATCTATATCCGCTGCGTACCTGCACTCTGAATCTCTCTCCGGAGAATATACGGGCGGGAAAGTTCAAGGTTTGCCTGGAATATCATATCAAGAAGTGCGCAGGTCCATGCGTCGGACTACAGTCCCAAGACGATTATCTTAAAAACATCGATGAAATCAAGGAGATTTTAAAAGGGAAATACTCAGGAGATCAGCCGTATGCTGCTGGAGAAGATGCAGGAACTGGCCGGTGAGATGAACTTTGAGGAGGCCCAGAAGATTAAGGAGAAGTATCTGTTGATGAAAATTATCGGGCTAAGTCCGAGGTGGTAAGTTCGGGGGTGCTACAATATCGACGTTTTCTCCATCGAAGAGGACGATTCAAATTCGGCGTTCGTCAACTATCTGCATATTACGAAATGGTGCCATCAATCAGGCATTCACTTTTGAGTATAAGAAGAAGTTGAATGAATCGAAAGAAGAGTTGCTGACGTTGGGCATTATTGAGATGGGAACGTTATAAAAAGTCATTCACGAGAGATTATTGTTCCTTTTGGAGCTCGATCTGGGAGTTGAATAATGTCGTTTTTTCACCGTTCCTCAACGGGGAGACAAGAAGAAATTGCTCGATCTTTCTATCTTAAACGTGAAGCAATATAAGGCCGACCGATTGAAACAGGCTGAGAAACTGAATCCCTGAACAGCGCAGCATGCGTGCCTGCTGAAAGAGATACAGAGTGAACTGCATTTGGACAAGCCGCCTTTGCAGATCAGGAGTGTTTCGATAACTCGATATACAGGGATCAATGCCGTAGCGGCCGCGTGGTATTCAAAAAGGCGAAGCCATCGAAGAAAGATTACCGCAAATACAATATCAAGACATGTAGTGGGGCCTGATGATTATGCTTCGATGAAAAGAAGTCGCAAAAAAAGGCGTTATCAGCGCGCACATCGAAGAAAGTTTCTCCCCCTTCCGACCCGATCATTACCGACGGTGGGGAAAGGGCAAATGGAGGTCGTCCGCAGGGTCATTGAGGACGAACTTATTGAATATCCCTATTGCCGATTGGCTAAAAGACAATCGCCACCACATCGCTCCTGAATTACTATTCGAGGTTTCCTCCGCAAACTGTCGGGATCAAACAACACACTCCCCCTGTTCGGTTGCTGACACAAATACAGGATGAAGTACCGCTTTTGATTAGTTTTCATCATCGCGACAAACGTAACAAAAAGAACAGGTTGCATCTGCATTGGATAGCATCAAAGGCATCGGGGGAAAAAGACTAAAACAATTTCTTTTTGAAAGAATTTAAGAGTGTAAAGCGGATAAAAGGCGTCGCTAGAAGGGACATCAGCGCTGGTATTGGGAAGCGAAGGCCAAGACGGTGAAGAAGGATTGAATAATAATAACAGAGGCTAAATTAGAAAGGTTTCAAGAGGCAGTAACACGTTCTTCTTCGATAATATTTTCCTCCCAATACATCGTTTTCTCTTTCGAAATTCGTAAATTTGCCTTTCATAATCACAGGAAATAGAATAAATAGCAATGCGAATAGTTATATACAACAGGTAAGCCATGCCATCAGTGACCATTGAGGACACTGCAAAAATCAGCTATCGGAAAAGGAATGCTGATATTAGTCGGCGTGGAGGAAAGCAAAATGGGCAGGAAGACATTGACTGGCTCTGCAAGAAGATAGTAAATCTGCGCATTTTCGACGATGAAGTGGGCGTAATGAACAAATCATACTGGAAGACGGAGGAGAAATTCACAGTTATCCAGCCAGTTTACTTTACAATACTTCCTGCCAAAGGGAACGTCCTTCTTATATCAAAGGCTGCAAAGCCGGAAATATCGGTCCCACTCTATGAGAAGTTCTGCAAAGATTTACGGACTGCCACATTGGGCAAAAAAATCGGTACAGGTACCTTCGGTGCAGAACAAAGAAAGTTGTTTTGAACGACGGACCTGTTACTATATGCATGGATACAAAAAGAATAACGTAAACAATATAATAAAAGAACTATGACCCTGGAAGAAGCTCAAAACAGGTAACCAATGGGTAAGACATACGGCGTCCGCTATTTCAGCGAATTGACCAATATGGCAGTACTGACGGAAGAAGTCGGGGAACTGGCCCGCGTCATGGCCCGCAAATACGGTGACCAATCCCTTCAAAGAAGGTGAGAAAGACAATATCGAAGAAGAAATAGCAGACGTTCTCAGGGTGCTCCTATGCATCGCCAACCAGACAGGCGTAGACGTCACTGCCGCCCTTCAAAGGTATGGAAAGAAACGAAACGAGCATATCAATAACCCAAAACTGAACGATCATGGAGGAGAATAATTCACTGTTAATAGCCACATCTGGAGCGATGAAGATATTCAGGCTCGCGTAGCTGACCTGATTGAAAAGATGCCGGAGGAGCAACACGGAAGAAGTCAAGAAATTCCTGTTCACGTGCATTGACCTGACTACACACTGAACAGTACGGATAGCGATGAAAAGCGTTATGCGATTTACCGAAAAGTAAAACCAGTTCGATGATGAAATTTCGACTTGAAAAATGTAGCGTTTATCTGCGTGTATCCCAACTTGCAGTCGTCAAGAATACGCTGGAGGTAGACGGAGTGAATATCGCCTGTGTATCAGGAGGATT
>VOFK01002031.1_pt1 | contig 17467 bp, 29 predicted proteins | sample 5384121 | NCBI WGS metagenome assembly VOFK01 (sample SAMN12384730, study PRJNA508395) | human gut metagenome | isolation source: healthy gut J | host: Homo sapiens
ACCCAGATTTTTAGATAATTGTGCTGATCATGCCAGTCGAAACCTCCTGAGAGAACCTCAGAATTGATCTGAAGTAAAGCCTGTCGAGCAGAACCTCATCCATGGCCTTATCTTGAAGCCCCGGCAGCCTGAAAGCCCCTGTAAAGCACATCCAGCCTGTCATCATCGTTGCCTCCGAAATCATCCAAAGAAGAATAATCTCCTCAGAACCTGGCTGACCAGCAGCAGCCATGCCCCTACATCAGGTCACCAAGTTTTGATGCTGTCCAGAAGTTCTTCAGACATGCCAGCTCCTGAAAGCCTGCACCAGCATTAACTGTCTTGTCTCCAGATCCTCTGTCCTGAGCGCAGAGCACGTTATCCTGGGCGCCTGCAATCAGATCGGCACTGTTCTGCTCAGCGCTGCCTTCGATGAGCCAATATCAGCCTGCTGCAAACCAGCCGGAGACTGAACCCTGCTCAGCAGTAACCTTCCTTCATAAATGCAGAGCATCTGGATACCAGTCGCGAGGTGCAGACGTCCCTCCGCGCCGCCGTCCTTCGCCAGAAGAAATCTCCTGCTTTTCAGGGTGTACCTTCTCCTCGAACATATTCAAAAATTCGTTTGCTTGCTTGTCGATACGTAGCTGGAAGCCGTCGTTGCTTCCGGCGTCAATCTTTCATAATGCCGTGATCACCAGATCATTGCACCGCGCTCAGCAGTACGATCGGTGCGAAACACGCCGGCGCCGTCCAGCTGCGTCATCATGCGGCGGCTGAAATAGCCGGAGACCCGCCTGTGCGCCAAGCCATTCACCGATCGCAGCGCCGATGATCGACATCGGGGATTGCCATCTTTATGGCTGAGAAGAAATACGGCAGCGCCGCCGGCAGCTTCAGCTTGAGGAATATCTCCTTTCGGCCTGCGCCGAACGTGCGCAGCATGTCCACCATATCGGTCTTAGCCGAACGAAAGCCGTCGAAAACCGTCATCGCGATCGGAAAGAACGTGATGAGCACGGTCACGAGCACCTTGCTCCAGATTGTATAGCCGAACCAGAGCACAAATAACGGCGCGAGCGCGGTCGTCGGAATGGTCTGCGACGCGATGATGAGCGGATAGAGCATGCGTTCCGCTGCCGGACTGGCGTCCATTACGATGGCGAGCAGCAGGCCGAGCGCAACCGAGATCGCAAGGCCTACGCCGGTACACAGCATGGTGGCCGGCAGATGTGCGGTGAAGAGCGGCTTCCGCAGCTCCCACAGGCGCACAAGCATCTGTGTCGGAGACGGCAGAATGTAGGCCGCATTCATACCCATGGCTATGCACTGCCAGACGATGAGCAGCGCGAACATGAAAAGATCAGTGCGGGCAGATTTGCATTCGTTTTTCATGCCTGCACCTCTTTTCTGAGCAGAGAAATCAGATTTTCTCTCAACTCAAGCATCTTCGGGTCGGTCAGGCACGCACGCGTGCGCGGATACGGTGCAGGCACCTCAAACGAGTGCAGCTTGCGGATTGGGTGTATCCTCCACGACCAGAACACGGCCGGACAGGAAAAAATACATCGTGAGTGATGAACAGGACGGTCTTGCTGTCCCTGCTCCCATTGGTCGAGCAACCACTCCTGCATAGTGATGCGCGTGAGAAAGTCGAGCGCGGAAAAAGGTTCATCGAGCAGCAGCAGTTCCGAAGCCGGTCAGCAGCGTACGCGCGAATGCCGCACGCTGACGCATGCCGCCGGAAAGCTCCTCGGGCGCTTGTCGCCCCAGCCAGCCAAACCGACGTGCTCAGCGTTTCCGCTGCACGCTTGTCCATCTCCGCGCGGGAAATGCCGCCGCGAATCTCCATCGGCAGACGCAGATTTTCGTTCACTGTGCGCCACGGAAACAGCGGTCGCGCTGCGGCATATAGCCGCAGTAGCCGCGCCGTCCGTCAATGCTCTTGCCGTCTACCAGGAATCTCGCCGCTCCGTGCGCGGCAGAACTGGGTCAGGCGGAAAATCGTGGAGTTGCCGCTGCAGCCGGACGGCCCGATGACCGACACAAATTCTCCCTTCTCAAGATGGAAGGACAGACCGTCAATGATGTTAAAATCCTCGACGTCATATTGAAAAAACGACGTTGAAACTCAAGCATTTACAGTTCCCCGTTCCATGCCATTTCCCAGAACATACCCTCGTAGAGCGAGCACGTCGACAAAAATGTCGGTGAGGCGCTTGAGCTGCGGATCGGTATAGTGTTCGGCCAGCGCTCCATGCGATGCGACCAGGCGGCGGTTCTGCGGCGTATAGACCTTCGGAGGCATAGCCCTGTATCCATTCGCCGTAGAATTCATGCTTTTCCGCATTCGGGATAATTCGAGACGATCCATTTTGCGATATACTCATAGCTGAGCGCGCAGGAAAGCACCGCTGCCATGATCTCCGCCGGACCTTCCTCCGCCGCGACAGCGCGCATGTAGGCAGTATATGACGCTGTTCGGGAGCGATGGCTTGACGCGCTCTGCGTCCTCCTCCGTGATGCCGAGACGGTTCATGTAGCCGCGGTGAATGTTCATCTCACCGCCGAGGATATTCGCGACCGAGGACGCGAATACACGCATGACCTCGGGATCGCGCGACTTGACAACGCCCCTGTGCAAAGACCTTGGCATAGTCAAACAGGTAAACGTAATCCTGCAACAGATAAAAACGAAATTTCTGAATTTCGAGGCTGCCGTCGGCAATACCGTGGACAAACGGATGGTTCAAATAGCCTTCCCAGATGTCCTGCGTTGCGGCGAGCAGTCTTTGGGTTGTTTTGTTGTTTTTCAAGGTGGTACCCCCAATGAAAGTATGATGATGATTGTATCCTAAGACTGACGGCAAAATTCTGCCGGCAGCATTTTTTGCTTCAGAATCTGCAAAGACAGATGCGCGGTTCGTCGTCAGTTCGTCTGCATGAAAGCAGGCTGACTGCGTCGATCAGGCGTGTCCGAAAGGAAGCGGTGCCCTCCATCTCTTTACGCACACGCGCCTCTGCGATTTCTCCGCAATGCTTCATCACCTCCGATGCCGTGACTGCGGCTTCAAATAATCTATCGGGTGCAGCGCCGCAGTACACGCCGGCAAGCGAGGTGAGCATACACCCTGCCCCGGTGATGCGGCGGAGCAGCTCGCTGCCGCCGCACAGCACTGCGGTGCGTTTTCCGTCTGTGATCACGTCCATCGCACCGGTCAGCATGTACGACCGTGCCGGTACGATGCGCAAAATCGCGCAGCCAGGCTGCGGATTCCGCAAGATTGTCCTCGTCAATGCGGTCGCTGAGGTCGGCCTCTACACCGCTCTCCTGCCCCGTTCCGCCGGCCAGCGCACGGATTTCAGACACGTTGCCGCGGATGACTGAGACAAGATTTTTGCCGCAACAGGCGCGCACACATATCACGCCGCAAATGGCTGGCACCACGGCAACCGGATCGAGTACGACCGGATGGCCGAGCTTTTTTGGGTTCCTGCCGCGCGCAGCATGGCTTCCTGCGCGCGCGCACCGCGCCCATGTTGAGAACGAGCGAGGGCGTGCGCCGTGATCTCCTCGACCTCGCGCTCATCCTGCGCCATGATAGCCGTTCCGCCGGCCGCGAGAATGATATTCGCGCAGTCGTTAACTGTCACCGGATTGGTGGATGCAATGGGTCATCGGACGGCACGAGACCGTTCTTCTCAATCACTTTTTTTCAGTTCTTCGATCAACGCAGAGCCCCTCAAGTGCTGCTGAACACATGCGTGCGCTTGAGCGCGGACAGCACGAGGACAGAAATCGCCGCGCCGACCGCAGTCGAGATAAGGAAGCTCGGTACAAGGTGAACAGCGCCGCCTTGGTGTTGCCCATGAGGACAGCGGCGATCGGGTAGGACGCAAGGCGTCGCCCAGAATGCCGGTGCCGAATACCTCGCCTGCATATGCCGCAGGCAGCCGGGCACAGCCTGTACGCCACGCCGCACAGCAGCGCGCGCCGATCATGGAACCCGGAAAAGCGAGCAGGCTGCCCAGACCGAGGAGATTGCGGATGAGAGCGGCGGCGAACGCCACATGCCGACCGCATAACCGGGGCCGAGCAGGACCGCACCGAGTACGTTTACCATATGCTGCACCGGCGAGCACTTTGCGCCGAAAACTGGGATGGAAAACAGGCTGCCGACAACGGCAACAGCAACAAGCACGCCTGCGATGGTCAGTTTACGGATGTTTTTCTTTTCATTTTGATTCACTCCTGTTAAAAAATACGGCAAAATGGTCGAGCGGGTCAGCAGCCGTGTCCAAGACCGGGCGCGTGCCGGATTGCATCGGTGACATACTCCTTTGCGAGGCGGACTGCCTCGGGCACGCTTTTGCCGAGTGCGAGGTTGGACGCGATGGCAGAGGACAGCGTGCAGCCCGTGCCGTGCGTCGAGGTACTGTCGATCTGCTCGATCTCGATACGACGGCAGGTCTCACCATCGAACAGCACATCCACGGCGCCCGGAATGCTTTTTTCCGCCCTTGACCAGTACGTTTTTACAGCCGAGCGCACGATCTTGCGCGCTGCGGTCTCCATATCTGCGGGCGTGTGGATCTCCATGCCTGCCAGATACTGTGCTTCCGGGCACATTCGGAGTCAGCACCTCAGCAAACGGCAGCACGGTCTCGGATCAGCGCGCCGACCGACTTCGGGTCCATCAGCGGATCGCCGTTCTTGGCAAACATGACCGGGTCGATGACAACATTCGCAGGGCGATACTGGCGCAGCTTGTCTGCGACTGCCTTCATGCATTCCGGCGAGGAAAGCATGCCGATCTTGACCGCATCCGGCGCGATGTCCTCAAACACCGCATCGATCTGTTCCTCGATCATCCTCGGACTGATGTCCTGAATGTCGATCACGCGTGCGGTGTTCTCCGCTACGACTGATACGATAACGCTCATGCCGAACACGCCGTGTGCCGCCATGGTTTTCAGATCGGCCTGCACACCTGCACCACCGGAGCAGTCCGAACCGGCAATCGTAAGCACTTTTTTTCATAGAATTCTCCTTCTTTTTCCGGAACAGCACCGCAGGTCTGATACCGTTCCTCATAAAAAAAATGCCGCAGTCCTCATCATCCTCTGACGAAAACTGCGGCATTGTAATCTTCGATGCGACAGCTCCCTACGATGGTTCTAACCAACAGGTTCAAAAGGTTGGGGGGTATTCCTCTCAGCCGCAACCTGCGGCACCCCTTGCTTCTCTGTCAAGTATAGACCTGTGTCGCCCTGTTTGTCAAGTATTTGTCAGTGTTCGCTCTGTTTTTCTCAAAAAGGCTGTTCAGCCTTCATATTTCAGCAGTTTCCAGTATGCTGCATTGCCAGTGCGCCGAGGGGCGCAGTGATCAAATCGCGAGCACCGCCACGGACAGCACGATCTTGCCGCACGGCAGCCCCATCGCAAGCGGCACAGAGCCGATCGCTGCCTGTACGGTTGCCTTCGGCAGTAAGCAATGACGCAGAACAAGCGCTCGCGTCGACTGAGCTTCGTGCCTGCAAGGCAGAGCACAACACCTGCTGCACGGAAAATCAGTGCTGCAAACACCATCAAAACCGCTGCGAGACCGGTCTCGGATACATATCTGATGTCAACTGCGGCACCGACGAGCACAAACAGGATGAGCTCCGCTGCAATCCAGAGCTTTCCGAACTTTTTCGCTGAGGCGCGCGAACTTCGCCGGTCGTTTTTCGTGCAAAGCATGCACGCCATGCTCGTGACCGCGAGCAGGCCGGACAGCGCGATCTTTCCTTGAGAACAGTCTCGAGCGCTACAAGCAGGAAGGAAACGCTCAGCACGATGATAACTTTGACGCTGCCGCGAACCATGTGGTTGCGGGCAAATGCCGCTTCAAAGAATCTCGACAGAGCATATCCGGCTGCTGCACCGACTGCGATACCAAGCAGGACCGAAACCGGGATGTTCAGAAAGTCTGCCGCCCTCGCATTTCTCCCTGCGCGATACCAGTGAAAGTCGTAAACAGTACGATAACGTAGATGTCGTCACATGATGCACCGGCCAGCAGCATTTGGGGAATGCTCTTGTCCGTGCCCCATCGATTTTCCATAAGAAAGACCATGCGCGGCACGACAACGGCCGGAGAAACAGCTGCGAGTACGGCCCCCATAACAGCGGCCTCGATGCGGTTGACACCGAGAAGATACGGCGCGAGCAGTATGTATCCGGCGAGTTCGCAGGTCGCAGGCAGGCACGAGCAGGACGGCAGGGACGGCCAACCTGTCTGAGGTCGGACAGGTTGAGCGACAGGTGACCGGCCTTGAGCAGAATGATGATAAGCGCCATCTGCCGCAGCTCGGACGAGATCGACAGGATCGAGTCGTCGAGTACATTCAGTATGTGCGGGCCAAGAACAATGCCGACGAGGAGCATTCCGATGATACGCGGCAGCTTGATTGCCGAACAGACTGCTGCGGCAGCCAGTCCGGCAAAGAAAAACGAGAGCAAGTGATGTTAACATAGTTTTTTCTCCTTCCGGGGGGCATAAAAAATCTGATACCCCTGTGAAATATCACAGAAGTCATCAGCAGTAACTGCGTTTTGGCAACGCGCCGCGGAGAACTTCATTCCCTTTTTATTTGCAGACATATTATAGCATAAATATAACTGCATGGCAAACTTTTTCTTGACCAGTTGAAATGCGATGTTTTCGGCAGCCTCAAAAGGCCGGTTTGATCCGGCCTTTTTTGAGATTATCTGATATGGAAAATGTATCTGAGAATGCCGCACAAACACTTCGGGCTCTTCCAGACAGCAACCTTCATCACGCTCTCCTCCCTTCTCACAGGCTTTGACACAGGAGCAGACCCTGCTGCAATGACTGCCGCCGCCAGCAGCCGTACCGTCCAGCACGGCGGCAGCAGACTGCCGATGAGTACGCCTGCGCCGAAGAACAGCACCGCAAGGCCGATAGCCTGACCGCGGCAGAGCATTCCGCATCCCCCTGCTTTCAGTATAAGCGCGGAGAAGGAAAAATGTGCATAACAAAGTGGAAACCACCTTTCGAGCGGTTTCCCTTTGCTGTTCTTTTGACTTATTTTCCGGTGGTCGAGCCGAAGCCGCCTTCACGCTGACCGTCTGCGTCATCGTCTACCGTGATGCCGTAGGGCAGAAAAATGCCCCTGCGCGAACGCATCGCCGGACTGTACAGACAGCATCTTGCCGTTCAGATCATCGCTTGTCATCTTGATCAGGATATGGCCCTCGTTTTTGCCTCGAAATAGTCGCTGTCGATGACGCCGACCGTGTTATCGAGCTGAAGACGATGACGGCAGACCCGAGCGCGGGTAAAAAGCTGAAGCACCCAGCCGTCCTCGATCATGACGCGGATACCGGTCGGAATAAGGATCGTCTCGTGCGGGACGAGCGTGAAGCTCTCGGGCGCGAAGAAATCGTAGCCTGCGGAGCCTTTGGTCGCGCGGCGCGGCAGACGGATGTTCGCATAGACCGACTTTTGCCTCTTCGATGCTGCTGCCGGTCGCGGCGCGCCAGTCGTTGATGAACTGTTCTTCACTGACCTTATAAAACTGTGCGATTTTTTTCCATCGTTCATGCTCTCCCTGTTTATTTGTCAGTATTTTCATGCAGACAGACCGTGCCGGTCTCCCGGGTACGCCGAACATCGATCACGCGCTGATTGGCGCTGCCGCGCCAGCAGAGCTGTGTGTTCTTCTGCGATTCGATGAACGGCCCGTCCACGATAACATCTATGGCATCAGGAACGGCAGATCTGCGATCTGCTCCCAGCGGTAGCCTGTATACAGCCAGATGGTCTTTTCCGGAAAACGCGCATGGACTTCGCGGGCGAGCGCACCGACCTGCTCACGGTTTGCCGGATAGAGCGGATCGCCGCCCGAAAACGTCACGCCGGACACATAGTCCTTGGCGAGTTCGGTGAAAATCTCTTCCTTTGCCGCCTCGTCGAACGGCAGACCGCCGTTTTTTCGTCCCACGTGATCGGGTTGTGACAGCCGGGGCACGCATGACCGCAGCCCGCGACCCACAGCACAACGCGGAGTCCGTCGCCGTTCAGCATATCGTCCTTGGTGATATTATGATACTGCATGGTGTGTTACATACTCTTTTCTTTCTGCAATTTCTGCCATTTTTGCATCGTTCAGGCGTGTGTCGCCCTTGACGCGGGAATAGGACAGATAGCCGTTCATACGCTCGATCTTGGTGAGGTTGCGGCTGCCGCACTTCGGACAGACATCCATCGCGAGCTCCTCATGACCGCAGTCGTCGCAGTAGGCGAGCGGAGAGATTGACGCCCTCATAGAATCCCCTTCTTCATTGCACGGCACGAGCGAGCGGATGGCCTCGCGGTTATAGCTGATGGGATACTTGACATACTGGATCTTGCCGCCGTTGCACAGATTCCAGAAACGGCCCCCGAGATCCTGCTTTTCGATCGGAGTCAGATCCTCGGTAACGTGGCAGTGGAAGCTGTTGGATACATACGGACGGTCGGAAACGCCCTCGATGATGCCGTATTTTCTTGCGGAACTGCTCGACCTGAAGGCCGCACAGGCTCTCGGCCGGCGTACCGTAGATCGCACAGGTTGCCGTCCTCGTGCTTGAACTGCTCGACCTTATCGTTGATGTACTTGAGCGTTTCGAGCGCGAACGCACCGTCCTCGGCAAGCGACTTGCCGTTATAAAGCTCCTGGAAGCTCGTTCAGGGCCGTAATGCCGAACGAAGCCGTCGCAGTCTTGAGGATAGGCTTGATCTTGTCGCCCGGCTTGGGGTGGCCGCCATAGAAACCGCCCTCGCAGTATGCGAGCGGATTGGTGGAGGCACGCATTTCTCACCGAGGCAACGCATAGGTACGGATGTGCAGTCTGCGGATCAGCTCCAGATAGTAGTCCAGCACCTCATGGAACGGACGGTTTTCCTGCTGCGACTTGGCGTAGATCATCGGCGATGCAGCGATACTGCGCCGATATTCCAGCGGCCGACGAACACCGGCCTGTCCTCCTCGTCCGCCGGCTCCATGCCGCCGCGTTCAAACCACGGAACAGGAACGCGCGGCAGCCCATCGGGCTGATGACCGCGCCGTATTTTTTGTATATGGAAGGCACGTAGCCTTCGCCGGTCAGCGACAGCCAGTCCGGGTACATCGCGCGTGCAGAGCATTCGATGCCGGCCTCAAAGACGTCCTCGAGCTCGCCGCCGGGGCCGTGCAGGTTCTCGTCATACAGAAATACGATCTTCGGGAACAGAACCGGCTTTTTTTGTTGCCCTTCCTGCCCTGACCCTTGCGGCGGACGTTGAGCATGGTGATGGAAGCGAAGCTTTGCAAAGCGGCCTGTGCCGGTGCCCATCGTCATGGTAATAAACGGATAATCGCCGCGGCTGGATGCGACCGTGTTGAATTTTGTACTCCCAGCCCTGGAAGCCCCTGCTCAAAATCGTTCAGGATATCCGCCATGACAGCTTTTTCGACCGTCTCCGGATCGAGACCGAGCGCACTGTATTTTTTCGGTCAGCATTTTATAGCTGCGCTCAGCATACGGCTCGAGCAGCAGATCAACGCTCGGCACAGTAAAGCCGCCGTACTGCTGACTTGCCGCCGAAAGCACGATATCGCCGATGACATCGAACGCGACGTTCAGTGTTTTCGGCTCATTGTACCACAGATTGCCCATTTCAAAGCCGTCCTTCAGCACGTGCTTCACATCGAACAGACAGCAGTTCATCGTGTCGCGGCGCGCAGACATGTCATGGATAGATATAGCCGTCGCGGCAGGCCTGCAGCTCCTCGGTATTCATGAAGAACTTCTGATACAGCTCCTTGTTGAGCTGATTAAAGATCGAGACTGCGCTTCGTAGAAACGAGCGCGGAATCAGTATTGGAATTTTCGCGGTCGCCGATGTACATGATAGACCGGCTCTTTTTTATAGACGCTGTCCAGCATGCCGACGAAATCCTGCTTGTAGTTGCGGTAGTCGCGGTAGCTTTTTCGCGACCTCGGGGCACTGGCCTCGAGAGCAGACTCGACGATGTTGTGCATCTGCCAGATCTGTACATCTGTCATGGCATGGTCACGGATATAACCCTCGACATGATCGCAGATCGATTTCAGCTCGTCGTCGGTAAACGTAAAGCACGCGGTTCGCACTTTTATTGACGGCGGTCACAACTTTCTGGATGTTGAATGCCTCTCTGGTATGGTCTTTCTTGATGACGCGGACCATCGTCGTCACTCCTTCTCTTCCTATTTTGTAGCAGTGACTATTATAACACACAAGATATTGCGATGGTAGACCAAATCCGCCGAAATCTGTCACAAAAATTCGGCCGTAAAATCGGCGATTTTTTGCTTGACGGATTTTGGACCGTTTGAAATTTCGCTTGCGCACCGCGTTTTTCGACGTTATACTATATTATAAGTAAGAGATGCGCGTTTTCAGACGCGCTTCCTGGTGCTCTGACATTAAGCCGCCCTGCGGGCGACTGCGTGAAAGGTGCAGCTGACAGAAAATAGCGCCCTGTCCCGTTTTCATTTTTCCGGGCAGGACTCTCTGCGGCTGTGCCTGCTTTCGGGCGCAGCCGCAGTTTTTGTCTCGAGGAAAAGTTATGCAGACAAGAGTCGCCGTCATGGGCATCATCGTAGAAAACACGGATTCGGTCGAGCAGCTGAACCATCTGCTGCACGAGTACGGTCATTATCATCGGGCGCATGGGTATCCCCTACCACGCGCAGCATCAACATCGTCTCCATCGCCATCGACGCGCCGCAGGATGTGATCTCTGCGCTTTCCGGCAAGATCGGCAGTCTCGACGGTATCAGCGTCAAAACCGCCTACTCCAATGTGCTTGCCGATGAATAACGACGCAAAAAACTCATCGACCGTCTCCGCGCGCGCGCACAGTCTGAAAGGAGGACTATGCGTTTCTCGTGCGCGCATCAGGACGAAGAGACCGCAGCGTATGCGGGGCGCTTGCCGCCGGTGTCCGGCGTGAGGTCTATGGCACGGACGTTTTATATCCGCGGCCTGATCGAGATCGGAAATATCTGCCGCAACGACTGCCTGTACTGCGGCATCCGCCGCCCAACACGCACGCCGACCGCTACCGGCTGACCGAGGATGAATCTTCGAATGCGCGTGCGAGGGTTATACGCTCGGCTTCCCACCTTGTCATGCAGGGCGGCGAGGACGGCGCGTTCGGCGTCGATTCCATCTGCCGCACGGTACGCCGCATCAAGCGAAAATTCCCGGACTGTGCGGTAACGCTTTCACTCGGTAATTTCGCGGGAAGATTACGAGGCCATGTTTGCCGCCGGCGCAGACCGCTATCTGCTGCGGCATGAGACAGCGAACCGGACGCACTATGAAAGCTGCATCCGGCGGAAATGTCGTTCGAAAACCGTATGCGCTGTCTGCGCGACCTGAAGGACATCGGCTTCCAGACCGGCTGCGGCTTTATGGTCGGCTCGCCGTTCCAGACACCTGAAACGCTCGCTGAGGACCTTAAAATTCATCGAAACCTTCCGCCCTGCGATGTGCGGCATTGGCCCGTTCATCCCCAGAAGGACACACCCTTTGGCGACAGACCGCGGGAACGGCGGGAGCAGACGGTCTATTGCTCTCGCTGCTGCGGCTCATGCAGCCGAAGCTGCTGCTCCCGGCTACGACCGCCCTCGGAACCATCCTCCCGGACGGACGCGAACGCGGGCTTGCCGCCGGAGCGAATGTCGTCATGCCCAATCTCTCGCCGCTTTCCGTGCGAAAAAAATACGCACTCTACGACGGCAAGCTGTGCACCGGCGAGGAGGCGGCGCAGTGCATCGGCTGCCTGTCGCGGCGTGTGCAGTCGGTCGGCGCGAATATCGTCATCGACCGCAGCGACGTAAAATCGTAAAATCTGTTCCGAACAAGAAAGAATATAATATAAATGGCTGTTTATAACCCGAAATCCATGTATGCTGATGATTTCATCAACCATGAGGAGATTCTCGAAACGCTCGGAATACGCCGAGCGCAACAAAAAATAATCTCCGAGCTGATCGACAGTCTTTCTCGAGAAGGCGCGTCCGAAAAAGACCGCCGGCGGCGTTCACTGCGCCGGTCTGACCCACCGCGAGGCATCCGTGCTGCTCGCCTGCGAAAACCCGGAGAAGATCGCCGAGATGTACAGACTCGCCGAGGAGATCAAGCTCGCCTTCTACGGCAACCGCATCGTTATGTTTGCGCCGCTCTATCTGTCTAATTACTGTATCAACGGCTGCGTTTACTGCCCGTATCATGCGAAAAACCGTCATATCGCACGCAAAAGCTGACGCAGGATGAGGTGCGCGCCGAGGTTATCGCGCTTCAGGATCTTGGCCACAAGCGCCTGGCCATTGAAGCCGGCGAGGATCCCAAGAACAATCCCATCGAATACATTCTCGAATGTCTGGACACGATTTACAGCGTCAAGCATAAAAACGGCGCGATCCGCCGCGCGAATGTCAATATTGCTGCAACGACGGTCGACGAGTACCGCATGCTCAAGAATGCCGGTATCGGCACCCTACATCCTGTTTCAGGAGACCTACCATAAGAACAGCTATCTTGAGCTGCAACCGACCGGTCCCAAACACGACTACGACTACCACACCGAGGCGATGACCGCGCGATGGAGGGGCGGTATCGATGACGTTGGTCTGGGCGTGCTGTTCGGTCTGGAAAAGTACAGATATGAGTTTGCCGGACTGATGATGCATGCCGAGCATCTGGAAGCGGTGCACGGTGTCGGTCCGCACACGATCAGCGTGCCGCGCATCAAGCGCGCCGACGACATCGACCCGGACGTATTCGACAATGGTCTTGCCGATCCGCTGTTTGAAAGGTTATCGCGTGCATCCGCATTGCCGTTCCGTATACCGGCATGATCATTTCCACCCGCGAAGCGAAAAGGGCGCGCGCGCGCACTGCATCTCGGCATTTTCAGATCAGCGGTGCGTCCCGCACCTCGGTCGGCGGCTACCGAGCAGGAGCGCCCGCACGACACCGAGCAGTTCGATGTTTCCGACCAGCGTTCGCTCGACGAAGTCGTCCGGTGGCTGATGGAGATGGGATATATTCCTTCCTTCTGCACAGCATGCTACCGCGAGGGACGCACGGGCGACCGCTTCATGAGTCTGTGCAAGTCCGGTCAGATCCTCAACTGCTGCCATCCGAACGCACTGATGACGCTTGAAGAATTTCTTGTCGATTACGCGAGTGAGGATACACGCCGCGTCGGCATGGAGCTGGATCGACCGCGAACTGCACAAGATCCCGAATGAAAAGGTCCGCACGCTTGCAGCACAGCACATCAACGCCATCCGCTCGTCCAACCGCCGCGATTTCCGCTTCTGAGGAGGGCTGAGCCATGAGTCTCAATGCAGGTATCTGCGGAGCGCGTACATCGGCTTTTTCGGTCTGCGCAATGCAGGCAAATCCAGTCTGGTCAACCGTGTGACCGGGCAGGAGCTTTCCGTAGTCTCCGTGAGGTGCGCGGTACAACGACCGACCCTGTCCGCAAGGCGATGGAGCTGCTCCCCTCGGTCCGGTCGTTATCATCGACACGCCGGGACTGGATGATGAGGGAACGCTCGGTGAAGAACGGGTGCGCCGGGCGCGCCGCGTGCTCGACCAGACCGATATCGCGGTTCTCGTGGTGGATGCGGCCGCAGGTCTCTCACAGGCCGACCGCGGCCTGACGCAGCTGTTCGAAGAACGGCACATCCCCTTACGTTATCGCAATGAACAAGGCAGATCTGGTAACGGTTCCGGAGAATATCCCGGAAAATATGATTTTTTGTCTCGGCACGCGAAAACGGAAACATCCATGCGCTCAAGGAAAAAATCGCTGCTCTTGTACGCTCTGTGCCGCCGGCACGCGAGCTCATCGCCGATCTTGTATCGCCCGGTGATGCAGTAGTTCTCGTCACCCCGATCGACTCCGCCGCCCCAAAGGGACGTCTGATCCTGCCGCAGCAGCAGACCATCCGCTCACTGCTCGACGCAGGCTGTATTCCGGTTGTCACACGCGAGACCGAGCTCACACGCACGCTCAGCCTGCTGCGCGCGAGCCACCGGCGCTCGTTGTCACCGACTCACAGGCCTTCGGCATGGTCAGCCGGATCGTGCCCGATTCCGTTCGCCTTACCTCGTTTTCCATTCTTTTTGCACGGTACAAGGGCGACCTGCGCACGGCGGTGCTCGGCGCGGCCGCACTGCGTCAGCTGAAGGACGGTGATACTGTGCTGATCTCCGAGGGCTGCACCCACCACCGCCAGTGCGGCGACATCGGCACGGAAAAGCTGCCGCGATGGGTCAGACAGTATACCGGCAGAGACATCCGCTTTGTCTTTACCTCCGGCGGCGAGTTCCCGGAAAATCTCTCGCCCTATGCGCTCATTATCCACTGCGGTGCGTGCATGCTGGGCGAGCGCGAAATCGCAGTCGCGTCTGCGTCGCGCAGCGGGAACAGTGTATCCCTGTCACCAACTACGGCATTGCCATCGCGCAGATTCACGGCATTCTCGACCGTGCACTGCGCCGTTTTCCGCGCTTCACGCAGAGTGGAGAGAAACAGCAGCAGTAAGAAGGTGTTCTGCTTGCTTTTCGCACGTTTTTATAGTATAATGCTGAGCATACAGGTGTATCGAATTGGAAGCGAGGTGCGCATGAATCTTTTAGAATTACCGTTCTTTTCCGGCTTTGCCCAGGAGCGCGGCTCGCAGTCTCGGCTAATAACGCACAGACCGTTCCCGCATGGTGCGCTCATTCTGCGCGCCGGAAGCCGTCACGCGAAATGGGTAGTAGTTTCAGGCTGTGTGCACATTGAAAGCAGCCAAAAGATGGAGCGATAAAGCGAATCACGTTTTTGCCGCTTTCCACAGTTTTCTGATTTCTGGACAGCAGCGCGGTGTTTGCTCCGTTTTTCCCCGCTTTGCGCTTGCATTTTGCCGTGTGCTTTAATGCAACAAGAATTTTTTTTGATCGCAAGACTATTTTATGCTGTCTATTTATATCTCCATGCCGCTTCGTTTCTCTCGTTGCCGTATGAAGCGGCGCTGCGCCCGTCTGGGCCGCGCAACGGCTAGTTGCAAAAGGGCGGCGGAAAGGAGCTCCTGACTTCATCGGTTGGGTCAAGCTGCCCGCGCGACTATGACCGCGCGAGTACGCGCGCATCCTTGCCGCGGCAAAGACCATTCAGGGCTGATTCAAGGCGCTCGTCGTCATCGGCATCGGCGGCAGCTATCTCGGCGCGCGCGGCGTCGTCGAGTGCCTTTGCTCGCCGAACTACAACCTGAAGAAAAAGTCCACGCCGAAGACATCTACTTTATCGGCAGCCTCTCTTCCGACGCGCTTGCGCGAGGTGATGGAGCTCATCGGCGACGACGATTTTCCGTCAACGTCATCTCGAAGTCCGGCACGACGACCGAGCCTGCCGTCGCGTTCCGCTTCTTCCGCGAAAAGTGCCTCGAAAGAAATACGGCAAGGCCGGGCCGCGAAGCGCATCTACGCCGCCACGACCGACGCGCACAAACAGCACTCAAGTCCCTCGCCGATCAGGAGGGATACGAGGAATTCGTCGTGCCCGACAACATCGGCGGACGCACAGCGTGCTCACCGCCGTTGGTCTTCTTCCCATCGCCGTCGCGGGCGTTGATCCGATGAACTCATGGGCGGCGCGCAGGAGATGATGACGCTCTGCGCGAAAACGATTGCACAGCAATCCGCTCGGCAGTACGCCGCCATGCGCCACGAGCTTCACCGTCAGGGCAAAAAAGGTGGAGCTTCGCGTGCTTCGAGCCCGCGTTCCGCTTCATGGCCGAGTGGTGGAAGCAGCTCTCACGGCGAGAGCGAGGGCAAGGAGGAAAAAGGGCCTTTTCCCCAGCGAGCGTCGACTTCACCGCAGACCTCCACTCGATGGGCCAGTACATCCAGCAGGGCGAGCGTATGCTGATGGAGACCGTCGTGCGCTTTGCGCCCGCGGAGCACCAGATGATCGTTCCCTTTGACGAAGCGAATGGCGACGGGCTCAACTTCCTTGCGGGAAAGACGATGGACTTCATCAACCGTCAGGCCATGGACGGGACGCTGCTCGCCCATGTCGAGGGCGGCGTGCCAAACATCATTTTGAACCTCGATGAGAACAACGCCCGCACGATGGGCCAGCTCATTTACTTCTTTGAATACGCCTGCGGGCTGAGCGGCTATCTGCTCGGCGTCAATCCCTTCGACCAGCCGGGCGTGGAGGCCTATAAAAAGAACATGTTCGCGCTGCTCGGCAAGCCCGGATACGAGGACATGGGCGAGGAGCTGCGTAAGCGCCTGCGCTGAATTTTTTGAATAAACCTGAAACTTTCCATTCAGCATTGCAAATTTGTTTCATTTATGCTATGCTGATGCCATCAGAAAGACCATCCCCCGCAAAAAGAGTATGGGGATCGGGATTGAAAGTGAGAGTGATTTCTATGGTCAGACTCATCATGGGTGAAAAAGGGCACCGGTAAGACCAAGAAGCTGATCGAAATGATCAATACCACTGCGCAGGAGGGATAACGGCAGCGTCGTCTGCGTCGAGTCGAAAAGTCTACCATGACCTTTGACCTGCACTTCATCACGTTCGTCATCTCGCCTATGAGTACGACCCTGTCAACTACGGCGCTCTGCGCGGCTTCCTGTTCGGCCTGTACGCGGGCAATTATGATATTTCCCAATATCTTCATCGTGACAACCTGTTCAAGATCACCGGCGGCGAGTGCAACCGGGCGGCCGACGATTTCTGGAGCGATCGCTAAGCAACGCCACCGGCGTCAAGTTCCTCTCCCCCGTCTCGCGCCCCACTCCGCACCGACGCATGAAGCATGGTATTTGTCCTACGACAACTGATAAAGGGGACCTACCACGCTGAGAAGAATTCCCCCTTCAACCTAAAACACGGCAAGCAGCTTACCATTCCCTGCACTAACGCCAAAGCGAGGGCCTTGCCCTCCTTTCTGACCATCACCCCAAAGACAGCTTCCTCCACATTGCTGCGCTTCTACCGCGCTCAGGAACTTTCTCCCCAACACTGCTGTGACATTTCTTCTGCTTTTGCTGGGCTGGATACAGGGCTTTGGCTGCCGAGTACAGGCGTCATTCCAACGTCTGTGATCGCGTTGAGTAAATTTTAGCTTTAGTATTGATGCTTCATGCGTTTCTCCTCCTAAATGTCTGATGTGGCTTGATTACTAATCTAATGTATTAAATCTATATGTCAAAAGAGAAACTGCCATGGAACTGGTGAAAACATGAGAGAATGGGAGCATCAGATATGGTAACATTAGATGTTTTTGTCCCATTGTTGGAGAAAAGGGAAAAGACGAAATACGGCTCTACCACCAGCTGAGGTTGACTGGCATCAGTCGCATGGTCAACAACGAGACCGGAAATCATCCACTTTG
>VOFK01004395.1_pt1 | contig 17465 bp, 26 predicted proteins | sample 5384121 | NCBI WGS metagenome assembly VOFK01 (sample SAMN12384730, study PRJNA508395) | human gut metagenome | isolation source: healthy gut J | host: Homo sapiens
GCTATCTCGTCGTTAGTCTCGGTAACAATCTCAGTTACTCCCTCGGACATACTAAATCCAAGCGCCGTAAAACTAACAATAAACAGCGAAAGCGAAATCAATCCCAAAGGTCCAAAGACAAAGAGCAGCGGCCGCGACAATATATAAAGAGGCGAAATTACAGCAAAAGCACACACCACAAAAAAACCAAAGCGCATAGTGCGCAGGTAGGCATCTGCAGGATTACCATGTTCACTGTCGAGCCGACGTTGAACATTACCAAGTTCCCTCAGCGGTGCCCATGTATAATACAATAGAGTAAAGAAATGAATAGCATCAGCAACATATAGCATAGGACCAATATGCAGACTGCCATTTGAAATAACACCTGCGACTATGCACAATACCATAAGAGCATATCCAACAACGCCATAGCGCATAAAACTCCAACGTCTATGCCCAGCGCGCAGAATATTAAGCTGCGACCATGACAACAAAATAGCCGAAGGCGAATAAAACAGCAGATTAAACAGAACACCCACATCGTTCCCCTGTTGTCGCCAACCCAACCGCATCTGACACATGTAGTGTACAACAAACAATAGTAATGCCACAACAATCATCCAACGCGACTGCTCAAACTGTCTGTTACGGCAAGTTACATAGTAGCGCGACACAAACACAAAAAATGCAAGCATGGCCATCACAATCATGCAAGTATATTGAAGAGCAATAAGGTCTAAGCAAGTATCCAAGATTGTATGTATATTAAATAATTTAACGTGAGTTCGACGAAATATAAGTGCCTGAAAAATGGTGATTAGCGAAAAATTGTTGTAATCTTAGAGTGTTAAATATCAAAAGTTTACAGACAATAATTGCTATGATTACCGAGGACAAAGTTACTGAGATTTTCTGTATTACGGATGACTTCTGCAAAGTTTTTGATGTTGTTTCTCGGTCAATACCACACTTAGCCATGAATGAAGCTGCATTACAAATCGCACCTATAACCTTTTCTTGTTCAATAGCACTTTTAATAATTGGCATAACCTTTTCTGCAACAGGTGTATTCCAACCAAAACCGCCAATTAATACCAATGCTACATAATCATCAGGCATTGTGTCAAACGAATAATCGGGTAATGTGCGGAATCCACCAATCGAACTTATTGGTTCTAAGGTGGGTGCGACAACCTTATTGACATATTTTGGATTTTTTTTCATGGCAAAATCATCAGCTGTAATAGCCTGTGAAAAGTACACAGCTTCATGTGCTGCATAATCCGGCAAAAGGATAAATAAATAAAATTTCTTTATTCATGATTTTTTTATTTATAAATGTTCTTTTATAACTCTATATTTACTTTTATCTTCCCTATGGTTTTTTGTTCATCACGTATCCGGCATAGTTCCCGGTATGCCTTTTCTTTGTACTCCAGCAAAGCGGAGTTTTCGGAGCGCAGCCGGGCAATCTCCCTTTCTTGTTCTTCGCTTTTGGCTTCTGCCTTTGCTTTTTCTTCGGCAGCATGGGCGATCAGTTCCGGCGCTGGGAGTTGCTTGGCGGTCTGTTCCCGGACAGCTTGGAGAAGCAGGTGCACCGCTTCCGTCCCCTCGTTGTGTCGTTCCATGATCTTTGCGGATTGTTCCAGCCGCCCGGCAACCTTTTCTAATGGGGAGAGGTCAAAAGCTTCACCCCGGAGGTCGAACCCGGTTCTTTGGAAATAATCAACGGACAACTCGACAAATTCTTTGCGAGTTATACCCGTACCGTTTAAATACTCGTCTAATTTTTTGGCGTACTCTTGGCTTATCGCTATGGTGGTAAGCGGTGTTTCCTCTTTTGCTTGCTTTCCTGTCCTTTCTCCATTGCTGTAAAATGCTATATTCTGTTGCAAAGGTAGTTATAAGTATTATTATAGCAATTTATCACAGATATTATTGCAATTTATTGCGATTATAGCAAAATAAATCACCTTGCTATTAGCTGGAAGTCATGGTAAACACCCCCCCCCTCTTCCGCAGGCTTCCGGACATGGTTCGGTGAATATCACTGTTACGAATATTGCCCCGGCGAACTTCTCTATCTCTGTAACTATTGCCCGTAAATCTCTGCCATAGCCGTTTATTTCGGCTGGTACGATAACTTTATCACCTGTTTTCATACTTGTATGTTTTTTATTCTATACCAAAATCTTCCATTAAGCAAACCCGGATGATAGCCCCTATCTGTTTGGCTGGCTTGTCTATATATTGCTCAAACTTCTTTGTATCTTTTGCGCCACCTGTACGGCTATTTCCGGGTGTAACTGTACGGCGTTCACTACACGCTTAACATATCCTTTGTCACTTTTAGAGAACCTCGAAATAGTGGTTGTTATGTAGATGATCGCCTGTTTTGCGCTTTCGTATTCCAATAGCTTTTGTTGTTCGGTTTGCCTTGTGTAAACGTAGAATTTGTATTCGGTAACTTCCTTGCCTTGTAGCTCTTTGGCTCGAACTCGAAGTATAAATCGCATTGTCCGGCATTGTACAACTCCCGGAGTTCCTTTTGCGGATCGTCAAGTACACGCCTTTTGAAATCGCATCCCCGTTTGTATTTCTTTTCCAACATGAACATTTCCCGAAGCTTTTCGACTGTGTAGAAAAAGAACCCGGCGTTTCGGTATTGGCAGCACAGTTCGTAAAACCTTTGCGAGAATGTGCTTTTGAGTGCGATTGCTACCGTCATGGAGTAACTCGTGAAGTTTTGGGCGAGTTCCACGTAATAGGGTAGTACCTCTTTGGAAACTTGCACCTCAAAATACGATTTATTTTTGATATGCTTGACGTAATTGACAAAACCGATACTTAGCCACATTCGTTGTTAATCTCTATATCGCGATTTCTAAGCCGTTTTAGCGCATCGTAGATGTTTTGCATCTTGGTATTGTCACCGCATTTCTTTAGTTCTTCCTCGTGTATGGTGATAATCAGATCATCGAATAAGTCCCGTCTGCCGTTCTCGTTCTCGATGTATTGCGCCCGGATATTTCGTATAATGGAGTATAGGGCACGTTTTTCGATAAGGTCGAACTTGTAGCGTGCGGTAGTCAGCGCATTGTCTTGCGACAGGACTATATCCCTCTGTTTCTTGTCTTTCTTCTCCATGACTTTAATGCTTTTCGCAAAGGAAATATTTATCTACGACAAAAACAAATATATGGCGTAGAATATTTGTCGTAGATAACCGTTTTTTTCGGAAATTTGTCGTAGATGCTCGGAAATTTGTCGTAGATGCTCGGAAATTTGTCGTAGATGACCTTTGTAAGATATTACAGCACAATGTGTTATGCTATGCCGTAAAAGTAACTAAAAAGAAACTAAAAATTACCGTAAAGCAATGGAGTGTTTCTTTTTTGGTTTATAGAGGTCGCTTCGCTCCACTTTTCAGCGTGTTTTTTGATACGACGAATTTCCGGAGAATGGGAGAGAGTGGAAACAAGTAAAGCCAAGTGCAACGGATTAGGAAGATTTTTGGCGTGTTAAATTTTGTATAAATATGACTTTTAATGTATAAAACAAGAAGTTTCCGGGAGCGAAAACGCATCCCGGATTTAATGTAACTTTTTGTTGTATAGTTAGTTACCATAACGCAACTTTACCCATGCTTCCGATTTCAAGTTTAGCACTTATCCCCATAGCCTTAAAAACTCTTGCAATGGTGGAAAAGGTTAAATTCTTACCGTTTTCAATTCGGGAGATTTGAGCCCGTTGCACTCCTATCAGATTACCTAATTCCTCTTGGGTTAAGTTCTTTGATTGGCGAGCTTGTTTAATGGCTTCACCTATCAAAAAAGAGTTAAGTTCTTCTTCGTAGGCATCACGTTTGGGAGTACCTTTTTCTCCGATGTATTTATCCTCGATTTCTTCGAGTGTATAAAATTTCTTTGCTTCCATACGCTTTATCTTTTTGAATTAAAATAATCTTTTCTAATCTCTTCGGCTTTGGCTATTTCTTTGGGAGGTGTCTTTTGGGTTTTCTTGATAAACCCATGTGTTGCGATTACCAGAGTGTTTATCTTATCGTCCTTATCCCAAAAAGCAAGAAGCCTGTACTTGGTTTTGTTATAGAACGTTCTGAATTCCCAAATATCCGTATCATCCAATTTCTTGAATAAATCTGGATCAAGTACAAAGGTGGATTTACGAATATTGCTAATGATCTTCTCACGTACCTTGTTGGGCAATCCGTCTAAAAACTCTTGGGCTTCGTTGGATAATTTGACCTTGAATCTTGATTTTGCTTCCATATAAAGTTTTTTAGTGTTGCAAAGATAATATTTTGTTTCCATATAGCGAAACAAAATATTGATATTTTATGCAGCCTGTTGTGCCGTTTTGATGTGTTTTTTGTTTGTGGAATAGGTTCTTTCTTTGTGCCTCGCTCCGACTTCTCCCCGTCCCCCTTGTACGAGCTTTCGCCGTACCGCAGGGGAGGGTGTTCGTCGATTGCTCGGCAGTCGAAAGAATAGCAAGAGGAAACCGGGCTTTACCCTGTTTTTCCTCTTGCCCTACGGGGTTACGGCTGAATATCAGCCGTTTAAGTTTTTTAACCGCAATTAGTTTGAAATTGTGGTTAAAATCATACCTTTGGAAATCAGAGATTTAATAATATAAACAGCAATTAAAACCGCAATTGTATGGATAAGGAAACCACCACTTCTGTCACCATTGACCGAAAAACGTTTGCCCGGCTTGATAGGCTGGCAAAGTCCAATAATGTATCAAAGAAAGAGTTCCTTTCCTGTGCGCTGGAGTACTTCGAGAGTACGGCATCAACCCGGTATGTGTGCCGCGATCAAAACTAATTTATCATCCACAAAATCAAAACTTTGAATACTTCTTTCCTTCGCCTCTACAACTGTACTTACTTCACCATCATACTTATAAAGATTTTCATATAAAGATTGTTTTCTTTTGTCCATTTTTGACCTGTATAATACAAAGTGCCATCATGAATTTTTTGCGTTGGATACATCAAAAGTGCCTTCTGTAACACAAACAAGTTCTTTTTTGTATCCAAATTATATGTATATAAATGACTACGGTGTTTATTTGTGACTCCCTGACCATTCATGTAGAAAGGAATTTCATCAAACACTTCATAATCACTTTCTTCTTCCACTAGTTTTTTCCTTTTGTCAATAATACAAGTGTTTTCTCGTTTAAATATCCCAATACACTCATTCCTGGTTTATCGAAGCGAGCAATTTCTTTGGCTTCTCCACCATTTAAAGATAAACGATATAAAGAAGTGGATTTTTCAATATTTTTACGATTTCCACAGAATAAAATCGAATTCTCATTTTCGATATAAAAACCAGATTCTTTTCCATAAGAAGTTAAATCATATACTTTATCGTCCTTTACGCATTTTAAAGTATATTCATAAGCATTTTCTTTTTCTGCTGCTACTCCATCAACAAAGACTTTTACTCCATCTTTCACTTTTAAATTTCCATAAAAGTGATAAGACAATAAATCATTAATTTCAATTGACTTCATATATTTCCCCTCAAATTATGCAAAAAGCAGGCATAAAGCCTGCTTTTATTTAAAAACTTTAATTATTCAGCTTTTCCAGCAGAACCAAAGAAGTTTTCCATCATTTCTTTACATAATGCTGTGATTGCATCAGCACCTGGTTTTAATAATTTACGTGGATCGTATCCTTTTCCTTCTTGGTCTTTTCCAGCTTCGATGTATTTACGAGTTGCTTCAGCAAATACTAACTGGCATTCAGTATTTACGTTAACTTTAGAAACACCTAATGTGATAGCTTTTTGAACTTGTTCACGAGGGATTCCTGAACCACCGTGTAATACTAATGGTTTTCCGTTTGTTACGTTTTGGATTTCTTCTAAACGATCAAAGTTCAATCCAGCCCAGTTTGCAGGATATTTACCGTGGATATTTCCGATACCAGCTGCTAAGAAGTCTACGCCTAATTCAGCGATAGTTTTACATTCTTTAGGGTCAGCTAATTCACCAGCAGATATAACACCATCTTCTTCTCCACCGATTCCACCAACTTCACATTCAATTGATAATCCTTTTGAGTGTGCTAAGGCGATCATTTCTTTTGATTTTTCTAAGTTTTCTTCGAATGCATAGTGAGAACCATCGAACATTACAGAAGTAAATCCTGCTTCGATAGCAGCTTTTGCACCTTCATATGAACCGTGGTCCAAGTGTAAAGCTACAGGAACTGTAATTCCCATTGCATCGTGGATTTCTTTTACCATAGCAGCAACTGTTTTGAAACCACACATATATTTAGCAGCACCTTCAGATACTCCTAACATAACTGGTGATTTAGCTTCTTCAGCAGCAGCTAAGATAGCTTTTGTCCATTCTAAGTTATTGATGTTGAAAGCACCAATCGCATAGTGCCCTTCGTGAGCTTTGTTGATCATTTCAGTAGCAGATACTAACATTACTCTATTCCTCCTTTAAACATTTCTGTCATAACTATTCTACTCCATAACGCCTAATTTGAAAAGTGAAATTATTAACTAACGACGTGATTTCCCCGATAATTCGACGGGTTTCGATAAAGTTCGAATTCTTTCAAGAATTCTTAGACTCGCAATTGTGTTATTTGGCTTATTCGCAAGACGATATTGTTGTTCTAATTCTTCCATGGAATAATTTGATGTAAAATAAGTTTTCATTCCTTTATTCATACGCTCATCTAAAATCGGAAGTAAAATTTCATCGCGGGTCCATTGCGTAATACTTTCAGCTCCAATATCATCCAAAACCAAAACATCACTATAACGCAAATGATTCATCACTCTTTGGCGATATTCATTATCCGTCATAAATTGTTTCAATTCTTGAATTAATAAAGGAACTTGCACAAAAGAAACACTCTTATTACTTTTGGCATAATAATTACAGATTCCCTTCATTAAATACGATTTACCCGTTCCAGGATTTCCATATAAATACATGCCCTGATTTAATGGAATACTACTTACACTTTGCGTATACGCAAGGCCATATTCCTTTTCTTTGGCAGCACTTAAAAAGGAAGCATCATTTAAATCAATCAAATAATCATTTAAAGACATGTGAGAAAAGCGAAACTTACTTTGATGTGCCAACTGTTTATCACGATTCTGTTCATATTGACACGAGGCATAATATTCATTTAAAAAACCTGAATCATCGATTTTTAATTTTGAAACCTTACCACGAATTTTTTGAGCACAATACTTTAATCCTTTGCAGTTTCTACAAGCACTCACACTTTTTAGCCACTGCAACAAAGCACCACTGTTTTCTTCTACAAAAGATGCATCTAAATGGTTTTGGTTTAAAAACAACTGAATTAATTCATTCTCTTTTAAACGTGCGATATTTCGTTGTCTTTCTAACATTTGTTCTTCGGAAAGTTTAATATTTAAATTCACTACAATTTACCTTCTTTCAACATCTTCTGCAACTCCAACATTTCCTTATGTAGCTGTGCATCTGATTTCTCTTCTTTTTGCGTATAGAATTTATCATCTAACACAACCTTTTCTGCCTTTTTATCCCTTTTATTTTCAAGAGAACTTTGATTGATGATATCCAAAGCCTTCTTTCTAGAATCCACGCCTAATCGAACCCAGCTTGCCGCTACTTTTTTCTACATAATTTCTAGAAAATTGTTGATTCGTTTGTTGCAAAGTATATTCAATTAATGTATTTACGACTTCTATAGGAAATTGAATTCTTTATACAAACGCTCAATCAACGCTTGATCCGATTTCACAACTGGAATTCCATTTTGTTTATTCTGCAAAAATTTAACTGGAGACATTTTATATGGATCTTTACTCACTTCCATAACCTTACGATTACGCATAACCATATCTTTTAGTTTTTCTAAATCGAATACATGCGTAGAAGGATTCGTACTTCTTTGTACATATTTACGCATATCTTTGGCATCAATTCCATATATTTTAGCCATTTCTGCGATACGATCCAAATTTTCGCTTGTACGTAAACGCACTGGAAAAATTCGATCCATCCCTTTAAAGAGTGTCGCAAAATCAAAATCATATTTCTGCTTTATCGTTGGCTTCACCTTTTCAAATGCGATTTCTTTTGATTCATTCCAAGAATCTAAAATAGAAACGTCCAAAGGACTTTCTACTTTTGTATATGAAGAAGAAACTGTTTTATCTTTATAAAGCATCGCCTTCACTTTGTCAAAACACTTTGCGCCAACACTTGCCAAATACAATCTTGAATATGTCTCATGACATAAAAACGAATCTGGCAATAATGGAGCATATAATAAAATCAACATATCCCCTTCATGAACGTATGTTTCAATCAAATGATATTGTTCCAAACGATTTCTTGCGATGTCAAATTGCGAAGCATTCATATTCAATAAAAGATATACATCTTCTAATTCAATCAAATTTTGAATGGAACCCAAAAATTCATATAGACAAATTGAGTTTTTCCCCATTAAAGGACCATACAATAAATTTAAAGATTGTCTTTGTTCGCTAGATAAATGTTCTATGCATCGTACTTCAATCGCCATTTAACTTCTCCTCTTTTAATGCATCCTCAATCTGCATATGCAACTGTTCTACCGTACTATTATTACGTAATACAATATCACTTTTTGCCATTTTCTCTTCTGGATTCATCTGTGATACAAGTCTTGCCAAAGCTTGTTCCCTGGTAAAATTACGATACGTTTGTAGACGTGATAATGCCACATCTAAATCAGCCACAACGCACCAAATAGAATCAAAATGTTCTTGTGCTGAAATCTCAAATAAAATTGGCATCTCCACAAAGACAGTTAAGCTTTCTTGTTCATGGATCCATTTGTGCATTTCATCAAAGATTAAAGGATGTAAAAATCGCTTCTACTTGTTTTCGATGCTCTATATTTGAAAACATATAGGAAGCTAGACTCTCCTTAATAATTTCTCCATTCGAATCCAATTCAACAATGTGTAAATCATTTAATTTTTGATAACCCAAATTTCCCTTTTTTAATAAATCCGCATTGACCTGATCACAATCTAAAACAGGATATTTTTTTCTTAGATATCGAGAAATTTCGCTCTTTCCTGAGCCCATTGATCCCGTGATTCCAATTACTTTCTTTTTTGACATTTTGGACATAAATAAGTCCCCCTTTGTGATACAGTTAATTTTTTTATTGTATGATGACACACTTTACATTGCGTCTGACCATGTACTTTTAAATGAAGTTGAAAACGCCCCGTTACACCTAAACTTGATGTATAGGAACGAATGGTCGTTCCACCATAGTGTGTGGCTCCTTGCAAGATCCGTCTTGTTTCTAAAACAATTTTGTCACAATCTTTTTTTGATAACTTGCAAGCACGACTTCTTGGATCTAAACCCGCCGCAAAACAAATTTCATCCGCATAAATATTTCCAATACCTGCCATAATCGATTGATCTAAAAGACAAGATTTTAAATTTCGTTTTAATGTATGAATACAAGTATAGAAATACATTCCATTCACTCTTGGATCCATATAATCATATCCAACATTTTTAAAACAAGCATACGAATGAATATCATCATTTTTAGAATATAAATACATTCTTCCAAACTTTCGAGTATCATGATACGACATACAGATTCCATTATTTAATTTGAATACGACATGAATATGTTTGTCCTCGCAAATTTTATCATAAAGATAAAACTTGCCTTCCATTCTTAGATGAACAACTAAATCATAATCATCTAAGCCAAAAATCAAATATTTTCCAAGCCGATTAAATGTACGAAAGGATTGCCCAATCAATCGATGTTTAAAAAGTTTCTACTTCTACATTATCAACAATCTTAGGATAATATATCAATACATCTTCAATTGAAATATTTTTAATTTGTGTTTCCAACGTACTTAATACGGTTTGTACTTCCGGTGCTTCCGGCATTATTTTGCCTCATACCAAGACTTGCCAACACTAATGCTTGCCTTTAATGGAACCTTTAATTCCATTGCACTTTCCATTGTTTCTTTGACAAGTTTTTTGCATCAAGTCCAACTCTTCATCTGGCACCAAGAAAATCAATTCATCATGGATCTGAAGAAGCATTTTTTTGATTTTACGTTGGCATCCTTTAAAGCTTGATCCATTTTCAACATCGCAATCTTAATCAAGTCTGCTGCACTGCCCTGGATTGGCGCATTCATCGCAGCACGCTTACCAAATTCTCGTGTCATAAAATTCTTGTCATTGATTTCCGGAATTTCTCTTCTTCGATGGAATAATGTTTCTACATATCCATTTTCTTTACAGAAATCAATCAATTGATTCATATACTCATGAATTTTTGGATAACTTTCAAAATACATCTTCATAAACTCACCCGCCTCTTTGCGTGTGATATTTAATTGTGATGATAAACCAAATTCCGTTTGACCATATACAATCCCAAAGTTTACTGTCTTTGCGATTCTTCTTTTGTGTTCATCCACTTCTTCTGGTGAACAATTAAAAATCAACGTTGCCGTTTTTGTATGAATATCCAATCCTTCATTAAACGCTTTAATCATATGATCTTCATTTGCCATATGTGCTAACATTCTCAATTCAATTTGCGAATAATCAGCCGACAATAAGTGATAACCTTCTTGAGCAACAAAAGCTTTACGAATTTCTTTTCCCAACTCATCACGAATACTAATATTTTGAAGATTTGGTTCACTACTTGAAAGTCTTCCTGTTTGTGTCATGGTTTGATTAAAAGAAGTATGAATCTTTTGATCTGAACGAACATGTTTTTTCAAACCATCAATATATGTGCTAGATACTTTTGATATTTTACGATATTCCAAGATATCATCCACGATTGGATGTTTTCCACGAAGCTTTTCGAGTACATCAGCAGAAGTCGAACGCTTCTTACCGCCTGAGCTTAAATTTAATTCATCAAATAAAACATTCGCTAATTGTTTTGGAGAATTGATGTTAAAAATCATGCCGGCATGAGAATAAATTTGTTGAGCCAAAATCTCTAGCTTTTCATTTAATAAAGCCCCATATTCATCCAAGAAGCTTTCTTGAATCGAAATCCCTTCTTGTTCCATAGAAAATAATACTCGTGTAAGTGGCATTTCAATTTCTCTATATAAAGAAAGCACATTTTTTCTTCTTTTTAAAGATTGAAGGATTTCACCTTTCTTTTCATATAACTGTTGTGTCAAACTATGACAAAGTGCTTGTTCTCTATTCAAACTAAAAGCAGGTTCTTCTTTCGTCTTTTTGGATACATCATGAAAAGATTCTGGCAAAGTAATGTGAAGAGCTTCAAGTACGGCATCACTATCTGTTGCAGTAGAATTCCAATAAGAATCCTGCAATATGAAGATCATCATTAAATGTATTCCATTTAAATCCATATCGATCTAATAGATGCATCATTTCTTTGGTATCCCATGTACTAATTTCTTTTGTTTCTAATATTTTTTTAAAGTTTGTATCTTCCAATGCATTTTCTACGGAAATATAGTAAATTACCTTATCTTTTGGAATCATAAAACCATATAATTGCTGATCTAAGTATGGTTGTTGTGTACATACTGGTAGTACCATTAAATCCTCTACATCAAACATTTCAAAATGTTCCACTTCTTTTAATGGCCATTTTTCGTTCTTAGCTTGCTTTGTTCGATTCACTAAAGATCGCATTTCATATTTTTCATAGAATCCATTTACATCTTCTTGAATTCCTGTAAACTCACAATCATTTAAACCAAACGGAAGTTCCATCTTTGTATAAATGGTTGCCAATTCTAAAGACATAAACGCATTGTCTTTATCTTTTTCCAGCTTTTCCTTTTAATTTTCCCTTTACCTCATCAATATGGGCATAAACATTTTCTACAGTTGAATATTGATTCAATAAACGCAAAGCCGTTTTTTCACCAACACCTTGCACACCTGGAATATTGTCGGCTGTATCTCCCATTAGTCCTTTCATATCAATGACTTGGCTTGGTGTAATTCCATATGTATCGAATAGATTTTGTTCGTCCATCAATTCCATTTCACTTAAGCCTTTTTTCATTAAAAGAACATGTGTACTTGAATCAATCAATTGAAGTAAGTCACGATCACTTGTTAGAATGGTTGTTTGAATATCATTACAACATTTAGCCATACTTCCAATAATATCATCCGCTTCATAGCCTTCTTGTTCATAGCGTTTGATTCCAGCTGCATCTAAAATATTCTCTTACAATTGGAAATTGTACGATCAATTCCTCATCTAATGGCTTACGTGTTCCTTTATAGGCTGCAAATTGTTTGTGTCTAAAAGTCGGTTTTCCTGCATCCCAAGCAACTAGAATCTTATCGGGCTCAATAATATCAATTGCCTTATTTAACATCATCACAAAGCCATAAACTGCATTGGTTGGAATCCCATTGGATGTTGTCATTCTGTGTGTATATAAAGTTGCATAATATGCACGAAATAGCATGGAGTTTCCATCTAATAATAATAGTTTTTTCATCTGAATACCTCTTTTCTTCTATTTTAACACATATGAAAAGAAGGAAACGAATCCACGACTCATTTCCTTCGAATATTTTGCATGTGCAACTTTTCCATTCGTTTAAAACGAATATTTTTTATAGTTGCATATCGATTGAATACTGTAATAATATAGAGCAATACAAATATCCAAGCCCCATTAAATATCAATGTAAGTGCTTCAACGTGAATAAACCATTTCACAAAGCTCATTGTAAGATATCCAAATAATTTTGCCCCCAAAAAACAAATTAAATCATTTATAAACATCATTAAAAAGACAAGGGCAAATTGTACCCAGTGATCTTGATCCATTGCATTTTTAAATAGTCCCGATAGCCATCCAAAAAAAACCAAATAGAACCATTTTAACAAGCCAATCCGAAGTAAAGAACAATCCTACACAAAGGCCGCATAGGCATGCATATAAAAGTCGATTTAAGCTTTTTTCATGACTCACAACAAGTATGCATCCACAAAAACATAAATGACTGACAAAAGATAGGGAAGAATATGTAAAATCCACACCGAATAAAGATGCATTCATTTGATCAAGTATTGCTAAAATCAATAAGAAAATAAATGAGCAACGTTCTTTATTTATCATTTACTCTCCTCTTTTCCAATCACAAGACAATAGTCAAAACTTTTCATATTCGATACTGGCGAAACATAGACCGTTGAAATAATCGAATCATCGTTTAAAGACACATCTTTTACTTCTCCAATTAAGATTCCACTTGGATAATTTCCACCCTTACCACTTGTAGCTACTTTTTGTCCTTTTGTGACAATCGCATCATTATCAAATAATGAAACACGATAGGCCTTCTTTTCAGTATCATAAGACTGTAGTACACCCTCTACACTTGAACCATCTTCTAATGACATCTTGATTGCAATATCATTATTTAAATGTTGACTTGTCAACAACTGAACAGTACTTGTAGAGGTTTGTACACTATCCACTAATCCTATAGCGCCATCACTAGTTGCCACAAGCATATTTTTTTCGACACCTTGTCTTTTTCCTGCTGAAATTGTTACCGTCTGAAGCCATGAATCACCTGAACGTTCTAATACAGATACACTGATTGTCTTAGCATCCCCTAGACCACCTTTCATTTCCAACAAGGCTTCAAGTTGTTTGTTTTTATTTCTTTCATCTTCATATGCCGTTTGATAGTTTTTTTGTTGAGCTAATTGCTTCGTCAAATATTCATTATCGTCATAGGCATGCCATAAATTTGAAAAATCATTTACCGCATTTCCAATCGATGATAGTGGATATTGAATCAAACCATATTTCAAATATGTCCAAGCACTGTAACCAATATTTGTGATGGAGTTTTGTCTTAAGCCAAACATAGCACACGCTAATATACATAAAACGACAATAATCGTAAGTAATCTTTTTTGAATTCGAGTAAATTTACGCATAATATCCCCCAAACTAACTTATATTATAGCGATAAACCCTCCTTCTTTCAATCGAGATATTTGTGCTCTTTAAATGAATAATATTGATTTTTACATACAATAATATGATCCACTAAACAAACCCCCATCGTCATCGCTACATGAACCATTTTGTAAGTTACTTCAAAATCTGCTTTTTGAAGGCGTACAATCCCCCGACGGATGATTATGTGCAATCAATACTGAATTTGCATTTTGTAAAAAAGCTTCCTTAAATACTTCACGTGGATGTACCACGCTCTCATTTAATGTTCCCTTAAATAAAACACGATGCGAAATTAGCTTGCTTTTTGTGTCTAGATAAAGGGCGATAAAGCATTCTTGAGACATAGTACCATACTCAAATTTGAACCATTCAATCACATCTTCTGGTTTTAAAATAGGAGCATGATACACTTTTGATTTAATAACACGCTTACTAAGTTCTACACTTGCCAAAAGTTGTAAAGCCTTAACTTCACGAATTCCTTGAATCTGCATCAATGTATTTACGTGCATTGTCATTAATTTTGATAAACCTTCACTTTCTTTCAACACATCAGATGCAATTTCAAATACGGAACGGTTTTTTATTTCCGCTTTGCAGAATCAACGCAACCAATTCTAGATCGCTTAATGATTCTAAACCATAGCGCAACGCTTTTTCTCGTGGGCGTTGCTCCACTTCCATCTCTTTTACCTTCATATACTCTTATACGAAAAAAAATGCACTTTTTTTAATTTATTTTCATTTTTTGCTTGCAAAGAAGAGAATCACATGGTATATTATACAAGCGTTAAGCAATTATGGCGGTTGTGGTGAAGTTGGTTAACACAGCGGATTGTGGCTCCGTCACGCGCGCGTTCGAATCGCGTCAGCCGCCCCACAAAGAATTTTAAGCTTCGAGAGATTGAAGCTTTTTTTTCCTTTACTTTTTTAATTTATTTGTATATTAGAGCATGAAAAAATTTTTACTCATACTTTTAAGTCTTACATTATGTGCGTGTCAAACACAAACAAAGAGTACAACTTCAACTTCAAAAAAGGCTTGTGATGTTACAAGTGAAGAAAAAACATGCAACACAAAAGATGACACAAACACTAATTTTAATGAAATTAGTTTTGATGAAGCTATTCAATATTTTACACAAGAAAAATCAGGTGTTTTATATTTCGGATTTTCAAGTTGTCCTTGGTGTAAAGAAGCAAAACCCATTTTAAAGAAAGTGGCCAAAGAAAACGGAATCGACATCCAATATGTAAAGGTAAGAGATGAAGAAAAAAATCGTCTTTATACGGATGATCAAAAAGCGATTATTGAACCATATATCCAAGATTATATGTCCAATAATGATGAAGGTGTTCTAACCTTATACGTTCCTTTTAGTACTTGTGGTAAAGGATGGAAAAGTCATTGATGGACATGAAGGAACATTAGAAAGTCATGATGCGACCGAAAGAAAAATGACAAATGATGAAAAAGAGCAACTAACAAAAATCTATACAAATAGGGTAGAGGGATAAAATTATCGCCCCTCCCATTGAACCGTACGTACGGGTCTCGTATACGGCTCTACATTTATATCGAAACTATAAAGAATCACAAAATCTCAAGATAGTAAATAAGGGGGGGATTGACCAAACCTGGCCTATCTCCTTTCTTTATGCCTAGAACAATAGGGAAAAGAAAGAAAAATTTACAATATTCCCAGTACTTCTCCTATACCATCCAAGTCTAGAGTTAGCACATTTAAATATATCTTCGTGGGTAAAAATTACTTCTACATGCTTTATTTAGTTTCATAAGATTCTTGTATATAGTCTTTGGTCTTTTCCATTGTTTAATGATGATACATCTAACTTTATGACGCAACCACTGGCCAAATTCTTCCAAGAAACCTTTGATACTTGAGATTTTTAAAAAGTATTGTATCCAACCTCTGACCATTTGATTCAATTTTTCAAATGTAACTGATAGAGGTCTTGAAACTGCATGTTTTCTTTCCATCCATTTCTGAATATTTGAGTACAGACGTTTCTTCCTATCTTTAGTAGGACAACATTTCCACTCGTCACTATTCTTATAAAATGTAAAACCAAGAAATTGACCTTTAGTTGGTCTAACCACTTTAGTTTTTGTTGCACTAACCTTCAAGAATAGTTTTCTTTCTAGCCACGATGTCACTGATTTCATTACACGGTTTGCACTCATTTCGCTTTTAACGAAAATGATACAATCGTCGGCATTACCCTAGCGAAGCGAAGATTTCTAGATTCTAATTCTTTATCAAACTTGTCTAAATAGATGTTTGAAAGGATTACACTAATCGGACACTCCTTGTGGGGTTCCAATGGTTGAACTTCTTACAAGTCCTTTATCCAAAAATTCCTGCTTGAAGATAAGCTCGTATCAAATGTAATGTTTTTACTATCATTGACACGCTCTCTTAAGATTGAAATTAATTTATCATGATTTACTGTGTCGAAGAATTTCTCAATATCTGGGTCGACAATCCATTTCATATCCGTCATTTAAATATCCAAGCACTTCCTCCATTGCCATATGTGCACTACGATTTGATTCTAAAGCCATAACTTTGTGCTCACTAAACACTGGCTCATAGATTTCATTTAGTACCTGTAACATAGCTTGTTGGATTACTCGGTCTACAACAGTGGGTATTCTAATGGTCTTTGTTTGCCATTAGGTTTTATAGACTCTTTTGACGGGCATGGGCTTGTATTGTTTATTCAAAAATTTTGAAGTAGATCTTCCTTATATTGATTAAACCACTCCTCAACCTCTTGCACAGTCATTTTAATCCACTCCTGGTGCACCTTTGTTCTTCTTGACCTTTCGGTTGCTTTCTGTAGATTTTCTTCACTTAAAATCTTTTCAATCAATTCCATTTCTTTGCTCCTCCTTCTATTTGCAAAATTTATTTGGAAACATCCCAATTACCTTTACCATCTATGGTTACGTTCCATAGTAATAGGCTATTTCTCATATTCGGACTATCCAAACATTGCTAATAGAGATTCGCACTCTATAAACGTTTCAGTCCTTCAGTATTGCTACCTACTATGACTTCATCTGAATTCTCATGGTTAACCTTTTTTCGCTACAAAGGGTACTATCACTGATTTTAAAGTTTACTAGAATTCCTTGTCCATGAGACCTCCCGGGGTAAAGACATGGGTCCTATTTCTTTCACAACGTCTTGATTTACTGTCTTGGTTTTACGTTTACCTTTTGGACTTCGATTTGAATTTGCAATCTCATCCACCATTTAGCCTAATCAAGTTTCTGTGCGTACGCTCAAAGAATCGCTACACCACTTCCTTCACCCATGACATCACTGTCAACGGCTTTGTGGTTCACTACATGGCGGTAACTACCTGTGGTTGGTTTATCTCCAACTGAACTCATGCCATGCC
>VOFK01002142.1_pt1 | contig 17461 bp, 30 predicted proteins | sample 5384121 | NCBI WGS metagenome assembly VOFK01 (sample SAMN12384730, study PRJNA508395) | human gut metagenome | isolation source: healthy gut J | host: Homo sapiens
TCGGTATTGCTTCGTTCCAGTTACGGCGGTAGCTAGCCGAAGACACATTCGGAATCGTCATGATGATGGTCAGGATGGTCAAAACCTTCATGATGATATTCAGTTGTTGGAAACAACGGAAGCATAAGCATCCATCGTGCCCGCCATAATGTTGGAATAGATATTGGCCATCTCGATGGCCTGACTGGACCTCGATCAGCGCGTCCTCCAGAATGTCGCGGTCGTCCTCATACAGCAGCGAGCACGCGGCCTTTCCATCGTAACCTCGTTGCGCGCCCAGGGACGAGGAGAAGTAAACCAGCGATTTACTCAGTCCGAGCAGCTGGATGAGCTCCTCATTTTTGAGGGAGTCGTACAGACGCTCTCGATGCGGGTAAAGTCGCGCTCGATCGATACGCAGGTTTTCAGGAACCGGCCCGCTATGCGGAGCATAATCTCTGGAACACAAAGCGCGTCTTGAGTGAGGTATGCACGCCCTTTACCGCGCCTTCCTCGATGGAGCGCGCAGGATGATGCTGTCCTCCAGACAAACCGTGATGACCGCATTCTGCGCCACAACAATGCCCATAGGAATGGTAGTGAACATCTGTCCGCCGTCCTCGACCGAACTTTTCTCCACCATCGGGATATCGACGATCATGAGAAGCTGCTCGTCCTCGGTATCGACACGCGAGCTTTCCTCCGGGTCGAGCGCCGCGCGCGAACAAACTCTTCCTCAACCTGAGCCGCCTGCGCGATCTGCTCCAGCTCGTCCGAGCTGGGATGCACCATGTTGACCCAGCAGCCCTCGGTGAACTCGCTCACTTCTGTGATGCGGCCGTCCACCGTTTTGAAAAAATTCAACCATATTATACCGCCTTTCAGCAGCGGCACTCTCTCGAAAAATGCCACCGCGAGTAATATTCATCTGTCTACTTCCAGGGTCCGTACTCACGGTGATCACTCTCCTTTAATATGGATTTCATTTAAAATTAACCTTCCCATACCTGACAAAACAGCCCCCTGTTACGGGCTGTTTTGAATAGCTATCGGTTAGATTATCGGTTGTCCTTATCGAAGATGCGCATCAGAACATCAAATGCAGCATCGTCAGAGCCAACATCGGACGACGGCTTGGAAGCGGATGCGCGAGCCGGCTTCTTGTCAGCCGCTGCGGTAGCAGCCTCGGTGAACAGGCCGGTAGAGCCGGAATCCTTGTCCTTATTGCCGTCCATGCTCATTTTGCGGAGTTCGGAACATTGTCGAAACCGGTTGCGATTACAACAACGCGGATCTCGTCGTCCATGTTCTCGTCGATGAATGCACCGAAGATGATGTGTGCATCCGGATGAGCCGCCTGCTGAACCATGGTAGCCGCAGTCTCAACTTCATCGAGGCCGATATCGTCAGAGCCGATAACGGAAACGATAACGCCGTGAGCCATGTCGATGGAGGTCTCGAGCAGCGGGCTGGAAATTGCCTCGCGTGCAGCCTCTGCAGCCTTGTCCTTGCCTGCAGCGGAGCCCGGTGCCGATGTGAGCGAAGCCTGCGTCCTTCATGACGGAGGTAACGTCCGCGAAGTCCAGGTTGATGAAGCCCGGAACGGTGATCAGCTCGGAAATATTCTTAACTGCCTGACGCAGAACGCCGTCAGCGATCTCGAATGCGTTCTTGAAGGTGATCTTCTGCTCGGATACATACTTCAGACGCTCGTTCGGGATGATAACGAGGGAGTCTACGTTCTTGTTCAGCTCTTCGATGCCGCTCAGCGCCTGCTCGAGACGCTTCTTGCCCTCGAATGCGAACGGACGGGTAACAACGCCGACCGTCAGGATGCCCAGCTCACGAGCGATCTGTGCAACAACCGGAGCTGCGCCGGTCCCGGTGCCGCCGCCCATGCCCGCGGTGATAAATACCATATTGGTGTTAGCGAGAGCCGCTGCGATCTGATCCTTGCTCTCCTCAGCAGCCTTTGCGGCCGATCTCCGGATTTGCGCCTGCGCCCCTGACCCTTGGTCAGCTTCTCCGCCGATCTGGATCTTCGTGGTGGCCTGCGAATAATTCAGAGCCTGCATATCCGTGTTGATGGAAACGAACTCAACACCCTGTACACCGTTCCTCGACCATGCGGTTTACAGCGTTGCCGCCGCCGCCGCCGACACCGATGACCTTAATGTTTACTACGTTATCCAAGCCCTGTTCAAACTCAAAACCCATTGTCGTTGTCCTCCGTTTTATGATAAAGAATCGTTCTTTGATTATCAATTACCGCGTTTGAGGGCACTTCGCCCCTATTGTTTTAATTTTACCTCGATTTATTCTATTTTGCAACAGGAATTAGCGAATTCCCAAAAAAAACTTAATCTTTTTCCGTGTCTTTCCCGCAAACCGGCGGGCGATACGGAAAAAAGGCTGTATTTTTTTCGCGTTTTTTTCCCTGTGTTTTCGGTTATTTTCGCCAGTAGAAGCAGAAAAAAACTCAGCCTTCGCCATCGTAGCTGTCGTCATAATAGCTGTCATCATCGTAATACGATTCGTCGTACGAATCATCGTAGCTGCTGTCATCGTAGGATTCGTCATAGGACGAATCGTCCGAGTAATCCGAATCATCGGAATAATCCGAGTTATCCGAACTGTCCGGAGCGGTCGCTGCTCGAATCGGTCGAGTCATCGCCGTTCGTATTGTCAGTCGTACCGACTTCGCCGTCCGGATTGTCGGTCGTACCGACTTCACCGTCCGGATTGTGTACGCCGGCGAGGTCACCGGATTGTCACCTGCCTGATCGGGTACCGGAGCGTGCTACATCCTCCGCCGTCTCCGGCACAAAGTGCAGACGGTTCTCAGCATCCCAGTACAGCCGCCCGATATCCGATGCCGAAAGGCGATCGCTGATAACGGTCTGTGCAAACCGAAGACGGTACGTCAGATCGTCCAGTGAGCCTGCGCGGATGTCGAACCGCTTGTCATAGCCGATGCGCACATCGGTCAGGTCGTTCAGATTGAGGAAGCTCATCTTTTCGAGCAGCCCGGCGGCATCCATGTTCTCCAGCACGTTCAGCATAGCGTCAACGTGTGCATCCGTGCCGGTAGCAAGGAAATCCCCAATCTGCGCATTCAGCGTAACGCCGAGCACGATCGGCAGACCGCCGTCCGCGGCGTTGTTCTCGAGCACCTTGCCGCCCGCACTGATATAAGTGAACGTGTTATCCCCTCATTCCTCACGGCAGCCGCCGCTGGAGCACTCGGTGACAGTCAGCACCAGTCCATCCGGCAGCTTGCGGCGCAGCTGTGCGCTTTCCAGATACGGGAAGCTGTGCATCAGATCGGACAATACGCGGTTTTTTGTTCCACAGATAGAGATTATCGCCCTTTGAACATCCATACCGGCGATCAGCTCCTCCGAGCCGTACTGCTCGGCACCTTTCCACCGAAATGGTCTTTTAACTCTGAAGAACACGGTCATCGCCACCACGGCAGCCGCCAGCACAATGCCGGTCAGCAGCACGCGTCCCAGCACACGAAAGATTTTTTTCCTGCCGCGGCGCTGCTGCTCCATCTGGTCGGCGTGCTTTTTTTCGCCTTCTGCGTCTCATCACAGCATCCCTTCTTTGTTACTTCTTTTGCCATGGTTTTCGATTGCCCAGAGGATCTCCTGATAGATCTTCTCGCTTTGCATCGTGCGCCGCCAGCTTTGTCGCGTCATGCCCCATCCGGTGCAGACGGTCGCGGTCGCTCAGCAGATCCTGAATCTCGTCGTACAGCACCTGCGGATTGGGCGTCCTTCTCGAGCAGAACACGGCAGCCGCCCTCCTTTTTCGAGGGCGCGCGCATTCTTTCTCCTGGTGATTTCTCCGCCACATACGGAGATTTGCACCAGCAGTGCCGGACTTGCCGAGCATGCACAGCTCACCGAGGGTAGCCGCACCTGCGCGGCACACGATCAGGTCAGCCGCCGCCATGCGGTCTGCCATGTCGTAGATGTACTCGGTCACTTCGATGTTCGGGTGCGCGTCAAAGTCGGCGCCCTGCTCCTTCGCCATCCTGGGCAGCCACTCACGGGCCGCCGCACCGGTTGCGTGAACATGGTGATAAGGCACGCCGTTTTTGCATTCGAGCGCCAACTCACCCGCCATGTGCTCATTCATGTACTTTGCACCCATCGAGCCCCAGAAGGATACGACCAGCTGGTCATCATCGGTCAGGCCGAACTTCGCGTGCCTTTACGCGGTCCGCCGCCAGAATCTCACCGCGCACCGGCGCACCGGTCAGAATGATCTTATCTCCGCCGCCGAGCAGCTCCTTTTGCCTGTTCAAAGCAAACGAGTACGCGGTCCGCGTCCTTTGCGAGCATCTGCGTTACCTTGCCGGGCAGCGCGTTGACCTCGAGCAGCACGGTCGGAATGCCGAGCTGCTGTGCCGCGCGTACCACCGCGAACGACGCATAGCCGCCGCAGCCGATCACGCAGTCCGACTTGGCCTGCTTCAGCAGCTTTTTCGCCTTGCTGACCGCCGAGACAGCCAGCTTTTGCCGCCTTCAGATTGTGCAGAATGCCCTTCGGGCTCATCGGAGCGCGACATGCCGATGATCTCGATGGTGTCCAGCGGTATCCCTCACGCGGGACCAGCTTATTTTCAATGCCGCGTGCCGAACCGGCAAAACGCACCGTCGTCTGCGGCTGCTTTTTTTTCAAAATAGCGTGCAATGGCAAGACCCGGTGTAACGTGACCGCCCGTGCCGCCTCCCGTAATGTACAGTTTCAAAACTGAGTTTCCCCTCTCCTGTTTGTTTTTCAAATGCAAGGTAGGATCACATGGTCCGGCAAATCCTGTTTACCGGATCATGTGGTGCTGCTGACAGTTTGCTGTCGCGAAACTACAGTTTCGCCGACAAGCAGGAACGGACCGCAGGCCGTTCCAAAGTCGTCCGAAAGTCAAAAAAAGCGCGATACATGCTCCCGCTTTTTTGGCATTTGCTATGCAAATGCTATTAAATACGCGCTATTGCGCGAAAAGAGCATAAAATTGTTATTTTCTGCTTTTTGAACAAACCGAAGGCTGTTTGTATGCTGCAAACAGCCTTTGAGAGCAACACCCACAATTAAACTGCGGCGCTTTACGGAAATTTTGCGTCCTGATGTCGTTGCATTTTTTGCAATACATCAAGTATTGCTGCAAAACCGCGCCTAATCAGCACGCAAAATTTACTCGCAAATCGCTCTTGTTCAATTATGTGGTATTGCCTCCATCGGCATAACAATCCTGATTTCTTCCGTCAATCCGCATATACCGCGATATATTGAGCAGGATGCCCATCTCGCCGAGCTGCAGCAGCAGCGCTGTGCCGCCATAGCTGAAAAACGGCAGAGCCGCACCGGTTACCGGCATGATGCCGGTGACAACGAACAGGTTCATCAGCGTCTGGATAGCCAGCTTGGCAGTGATGCCGGTCGCCAGAAGACTGCCGAATTTATCCGGTGCATAGCGCGCCACGCGGAATCCGCGGTAAATGAGGTACGCGAACAGCAGGATGACCAGCAGAGCGCCGATCAGACCCATCTCCTCGCACCAGGTGGCAAAGATGAAGTCGTTATGCGGCTCCGGCAGGTACAGCTGCTTCTGCAGGCCGTTGCCGAGTCCGCGGCCGAGCAGACCGCCCGAGCCGATGGCAATCTGGCTCATCGAGCCTTGCAGACCTTTGTCCGCCATATCCGAAAACGGATTGAGCCAGACTTCAAAACGTGTTCGTACATGCGGAAACGCAACGTAGAATGCTGCAACCGCACCTGCACCCAGTCCCAGAATCGGCGCAAAGTACCACAGGCGCATGCCGCCTGCCAGCAGGATGATAACGCCGATACCGCAGATGATTACCATCGCCGAGGTATGCGGCTCAAGTACAGCAGACCGATGTACATCGCCGCCAGCAGCAGACCGTACGGCTGCACCATGGTCTTGACGCTGCGCACGCTCTTTTGGGTCACGCGCCACCCAGTAGGAAAAGCAGATGATAACCGTCAGCTTTGCGATCTCGGACGGCTGAAAGCCGAACAGCCAGCGGCGTGCATTATTGATCGATGTGCCAATGCCCGGTATCGCAACCAGAATCAGCAGCGCGACCGATATCCACATGATGATGTTGTGAATGCCCGCGTACATGCGGTACGGAAACTTGGAAAGTGCGATCATAGCCGCAAGACCGATCGCGGCGAAAATGCCCCTGACGCATGATAAAGTATGTCGCACTGCCCTTGTAGAACATCGCGTTGGTATAGCTTGCCGAGAACAGCGCGATCAGACCGGTGATCAGCAGCAGCAGCACCGAGAAGAAACACACCGGTATCCCAGATGTGCGCCTTCATGCTGCGCATGCGTCTGCGCTTCGGCTTTGCGGTGCCGGTACGGTAACGCTCCTGCGGCACCGGCTCCCGCGAAGACGCGCCGGTTTGCCGCTCGGCGCATTCCGCGGCATGGGACGGCGCGATGCCGGCCGGTACTGCGGATTCGTCTTTCCAGTTGTCGAAGCCATAGGGTTACCTCCGAATTACGAATTAAAAACAGCGGTGCGAGTGCCACATGGTAGGCCAGCAGGCACAGCACAACCGTGATGCCGGTGAATACCAGCACGATTTTCTTCTCGCCCCAGCCGCACATTTCAAAGTGGTGGTGGATCGGCGCCATCTTGAACAGGCGCTTGCCGTGGGTCGCCTTGAAGTAAGTGACCTGCAGGATAACGGACAGCGTTTCGATGATGTAGATCAGGCCGACCAGCAGCAGGATGAGCGGCATTTCACATGCAAATGCCAGACCCGCAACCGCACCGCCGAGGAACAGCGAGCCGGTATCGCCCATAAACACCTTGGCCGGGTTGAAGTTATAGCGCAGGAAGCCCAGCAGCGCACCCGCGAGTGCCGCCGAAAAGATCACAACGCGCCCATGTCTCCGCGGCGGAAGCCGACGAACACGAAGAAGATGGCAACCGGCAGCGTAACGCTTGCTGCCAGACCGTCGATGCCGTCGGCTTCAGATTGACGGCGTTGTCCGCGCCGACGATAACGAACGCCGCGAACACGATATACAGCGGCCACGGCCAGCTGAACGAAATGCCTGTGAACGGAATCACAGCTGCGGCAGACCGCTCGACCCCAAAGGAAGGAACAGCACGAGGATGAACACGCCCGCAACCAGAATCTGGAGCACCAGCTTCTGTCTTCGGAGTCAGACCTGCGTTTTCCTTTTTTCTTGATCTTAGCGTAGTCATCGACCAGACCGACCGCACCGTAGGCCACGGCAAGGCCGAGCACCGCAAGCGACGAGACCGAAATCTCACCCATCACGATATTGCCGATAATGACTGCCGCCGCGATACCGATAATGAACATAAATCCGCCCATTGTCGGGATATTCTGTTTGTTCATGTGCCATTTCGGTCCGATTTCGAGAATCTTCTGACCGAATTTCATTTTTCGCAGATAATTGATGACCGCCGGACCGATAGCCAGCGTAATCACCAGTGCGATCGCGAAAACAAGCACAGCCTGTTTCATGCTTCAACTTCCTCCCCTAAAAACATTGCAAGTGCGCGTTCCATGCGCATGCCGCGGCTGCCCCTTGAACAGCAGCGCGTCTCCTTTTTTTCGCGTCCTCGCGCAGTGCCGCGACAAGCGCGGTCTGGTCATCGAACGCATATGCATGCTCCATGCCCTTCTCCCTGGCACCGGCTACCATGGCCGCTGCATCCGGACCGTAGGCGTACAGGGCGTCCGCGTACTGCGCCGCCGCACGACCGGCACGGCGATGACCTTCCTCGGCGTAATCGCCAAGCTCGAGCATCGAGCCGAGAACTGCAAACCGGCGGCCTTCCCCGGCCATGCCGCCGAGCACGGACAGCGTAGCCTCCATCGCATCGGACTTGCGTTGTAGCAGTCCGCATAGATTTGGTAGCCATCCTGCTCATAGATGTTCTGGCGCATGCCGCTCGCCTGATAGCTGACAAGTCCCTGCGCGATCAGCTCGGGTGTTTCACCGAGCAGCAGACCGACGGCTGCCGCCGCCAGTGCATTGAGCACGTTATGCTTGCCCGGAATACTCAGCTTCGCGGTGAATTTCTCTCCGACCGGCAGGTGCGCCGCGGCAAGACCGTTATTTACTATATCAAATGTACCGTCGCTGTGCAAGTCCGCAGTAAGGTCGCAGGCGGAATTTTTTCGATGCCATAAGTTACCGCCTTGCAGCCGAGGCTGTCGCGTTTGTCCCACAGAAGCGGCTCGTCGCCGCACAGAACGGCAGCGCCGCCCTGCCGCAGACCCTCGAGAATCTCCAGCTTGGCCTTGCAGATGCCCCTCACGCGAGCCAAGAAACTCGATATGCGAGGTGCCGATGTTGGTGATAACCGCCAGATTCGGCTTGGCAGCCGCCGTCATGCGGGAAAGCTCACCGAAGTGGTTCATGCCCATCTCTGCTACCAGCACTTCGGTATCTCGGGTCATACGCATGAGGGTAAGCGGCAGACCGATCTCATTGTTTCAGGTTGCCTTCTGTCTTCTGTGCGCGGAAGCCCTGCGCGAGCACGGCGTAAAGCAGCTCCTTGGTCGTGGTCTTGCCGACCGAACCGGTCACGCCGACGACCGAGCCGCCGCACATCATGCGGTAGCCGCCCGCCAGATCGAGCAGCGCCTGCGAGGTGTTCCCGACGTAGAGCGCCGGGACCGGATACTCCTCGCACGCCCGATGGCTCATGACCGCCGCCGCGCCGTTTTCGAGCGCCTTTCCGATGAAATCATGGCCGTCGAACCGCTCGCCCTTGATCGGCAGGGAACAGCGCCTCCGGCGGAATCGCCGCGAATCGGTCGTGACCGCCGTCAGAGCCGCCTCGCCTCTCGCTTCGCCCTTGTCCACTCCGCCGCCTGCGCCAGTGTAAATCGTTCCATGCCGTTTCCCCAGTGTAAATATCAAATCTCGCCGCTGCTTGCAGCGATCTAAGACAGGTTTTCCTTTCGGAAAACCGGTGTCTTTGTTCCCGTCCGCAGACGACCATGTGCTTGCGGGCATGGTATTCAATTAGAAATTGCCTGCAATTTCATGAAAAACCGGGAGCATGTATCTCGGTTTTTATTCCCCGACCCAGCCAAATTCTATTAAAGCGCGGTGCAAAGTCGCGCAAGGATAAGTGCCGAGCGTCAAAAAGTTTCGGAGGACTTTCCCGGAACCGTTCTCCGTAAATAGGGGGACTTTTTTCACGCGAAATATTCCGCTACAATCTCGCGTTCATCCATGTGGTGCTTCACATGGTTTACTTCCTGATAGGTCTCATGTCCCTTGCCCATCAGCACGATGATATCGTCCTTCTGTGCGTGTGCAAGTGCCCAGTGGATCGCTTCCGGACGATCGACAATGACCTGCATCGGCGTATCCGAATCCTTCATGCCCTCGAGGATGTCGTCGATGATGGCCTTCGGCTCCTCGGTGCGCGGATTGTCGCTCGTGACGATGCAGAAGTCCGCAAGGTCAGCGGCGATCCTGGCCCATCTTCGGGCGCTTGGTCCTGTCGCGGTCGCCGCCGCAGCCGAACAGTGCGACAACGCGGCCCTTTGCGAAGCCGCGGACGGCCTTCAGCACGTTCTCCACGCCGTCCGGCGAGTGGGCGTAGTCGATGAGCACGGTGTAGTCCGTGTCGGTCGGAACGACTTCCACGCGGCCCTTGACGCCGGTCGCGGTCGCCATGGACTTCGCCGCGTCTGCGAGCGGCATGCCGAGCGAGAGCACCATGCCGAGGGCGTTGAGCGCATTCTCGACCGAGAAGTGACCCGGAATGGGCAGCTTGACGTCTGCCTTTTTTCGCCCTGATACTGTGCGGTGAACTCCACGCCGTCCGCGTGCAGCTGCAGGTCGGTCGCTTCGAGATCGGCCTCCGGCTTGCCGCAGGAGAACGTCATGCACGGGCACTTTGCGTCCGCGAGCATCTTCTCCGCCGCAGCATCATCCAGATTGATAACGCCCTTCTTGCTGATGGAGAACAGCAGCGCCTTTGCCTTGCGGTAATTCCTCCATGGTCTTGTGGAAGTCCAGATGGTCCTGCGTCAGATTGGTGAACGCGCCGACCGCAAAGCGGATGCCGTGCACGCGGTCGAGCACGAGCGAGTGCGAGGAGACCTCCATGATCACATGCGTGCAGCCTGCGTCTCTCATGCGGGCAAACAGCGCGTGCAGCTCGTAGGACTCGGGCGTGGTGCGCTCGGTCTCGATGACCTCGCTGCCGATGAGGTTCTGGTTGGTGCCGATGAGACCGACCTTGTGGCCAGCGTCCTCGAGCATGTGCTTGACGAGATAGGTCGTGGTGGTCTTGCCGTTCGTACCGGTCACGCCGAGCATGACCATGCTGTCCGCCGGATGGCCGAAGCGGTTCGCCGCGATCTCAGCCAGCGCGATACGGAATTCTCCACAACGACCTGCGGGGACGCCCTTCGGCGCCTCCTCGCACACGACTGCCGCCGCGCCCTGCTCGAGCGCCTTTTGGCGATATATTTGTGACCGCCGTCGGTCGCGTAGCCGCGGATGGCGACGAACAGATCGCCCGGTTGTACCGCGCGGGAGTCGTAACGCACTTCCTTGATCTCGATAGCCTGTGCGGCAGTGCTGTTTTCACTGCTACATCCTTCAAAAGTTCCTGCAATTTCATAAAACGTCCTCCTATCGGTCGTTGACCGTGGTCGTATCGGAAAATTCTACCGTGACAACCGCACCGAGGCTTACCTTGGTACCGGCCTCCGGACCTCTGCTTGGTCGCGGTAGTATCGCCTGTGATCTGCGCGGACGAAACACCCTTCTGCTTGAGATACAGGCCGTACTCCTCGAGCGTATCCCGGCACTCATCCGGCGACATGCCGGACAGATCGGGCACTTCAACAGCCTCAGTCGGCTTCTTTCACCGCCCATGTAGACGATAACTCGGCCGCTGGCCGCAATGCGCATGCCGCATTCGGCACCTGATCGGTGACGGGTATCGCCGTCGCCCTTGGATGATGTACTCAAAAGCCTGCGTCGGACAGCGTGGAAATCGCATCGTCACGCGTCTTGCCGATCACACTCGGCACGGTCTGCTCGCGGCGGTCGCTCTCGTCCTCGTCATAGATGCGCGTAATGCCGATGTACGGCAGGACGTCCTCCATGATGCGGCCGACAACCGGAGCGGCGATCGCGCCGCCGCCGTGCGTTGCGGATTCGGGCAGGTCGTTGATGGCAACGAGCACCGCGATCTGCGGGTCGTCCATCGGCGCAACGCCGATGAAGGAGGCGGCGTGTAGCGGTCCTCGGTATCGAGCACCTTGCCGTCACTCGTCGCGCTTATTCGGGCTGAATCTCGAGGAGGTCGCAGTCTTGCCGCCGACGACGGTAGCCGGGCACATACGCGTTCTTGCCGGTGCCGTTTGCGACAACCTGCTCCATCGCCTCGCGCATGTAAGCGGAGGTATCCTCGGAAATGACCTGACGGACCACCTCGGTCTCGTTCGTAGACTTGACCGAACCGTCTCCGCATCCAGCACGTCCTTGACAACATACGGCTTTTTTTTCAGCTTGCCGTCGTCCACGATCGCGCTGACCATGTTCAGCATTTGAATCGGCGTTACCGTGAAAGCGCTGACCGAACGATGCGGTCGCCAATGCGACTTCGTTCCAGTCACTGGCAACATCCAGCTTGTGGAACTGGCCCCTTGCCCTCACCCGGCAGGTCGATGCCGGTCGGCTCGAGTCAGGCCGAACGCCTTGTAAAAAGTTGTAAAAAACCGATCCATGCCGATGCGCTGGGCAATCTGCATCATCGCTACGTTGCAGGAATTCATCAGGGCTTCGGTCAGCGTCTGCATGCCGTGGCCGCTTGTGTTTGCACACTTGATCTCCCAGTTCTCCACCTGCAGGGGAGCCGCCGCAGTAGTAGGTATCCTCGGCATGGGTAGCACCCAGATCATACGCGGTGGAGACCGTCATCAGCTTGAAGGTGGAGCCCGGCTCGTAGTTATCCGCGATAACCGGATTGCGCCAGGTTTTCATCAAGATATTCACGCGGGCGCTGCCCAGCGCATCTACCAGATCGGAATTGTCATGAATCGCCTCCGGCAGATTGTCCAGACCGCCTTCCGTATACCATGCATCCGGAATTTCGACCTTGACGTTCTCTTCCTTGAGGATTTTCGCAACATTTTTCTTGAGTTCGTTGATATACTTTTCGCTCGTCAGCTTGTAGGCATCGTTCGGATCAAAGTCCGGCAGGTTGGCCATCGCGAGCACCTCGCCGGTCTTGATGTTCATGACGATGCCGGAAACGCCGTCGCGCGCCTCCGGATTGTCCGCGAACGCGGTCTCGAGATGCTTTTCTCGAGGTAGTTCTGAATATCGCTGTCGATGGTCAGGACGAGCGAGTTGCCGTCGGTCGCCGGAATGTACTGCTGGGTTTCCGGCATAATGTCCTTATTCTGTGCATTCTGCACGCGGACCAGTCGTCCGGCGGTGCCGGCCAGTTCATCGTTGTACTCGGATTCCAGACCGTATGCGCCGTTGTTGTCGCTGCCGACGTAGCCGAGCACGGCGGACAGGAACGAGCCGTGCTGATAATAGCGCTTGGTGTCCGGCCCGGGTACACGCCGGTGCAGTCTGCCGCTTCGAGCTTCTCATCCAATTCCTTGGATACGTCCTTATCGACCTTCTGCGCGATAATTTCGTACTGCGAGTTCGTCTTCTGGATCTTTTCCATCACGGTATCGTAATCAACAGCCAGCGTTTCGGACAGGATGGTCGCAAGCGTCTGCTGCTGACTTTCCGCCGTGATGCCCTTCTTGACCTTGCTCTCGTCCACAACGGCCTTCGGATCGACCGTAATGCGCTCTACGGCGGCGGATTCAGCCAGAACCCTGCATATTCGCGTCGTAGATCTTGCCGCGGTTGGGCGTGATGAACGTGTCGCGCGTCTGAAGCGCCGTCGCCTGCTGCACATAGAAATCGTGATTGAATACCTGCATATACAGCAGCCGCACGCCTACCAGCCCGAAACCGATCAGTGCAAACAGCACGGTCAGCCCGCGGATACGCGTGCGCATTTGATGGTTGGGTCCCTTAACTGCCATTTAGTCAGCCTCCATATTGTTCCTGAAAAAAGCGTAAGGAGTCAGAAGTTATCCACCTCTCACTCCCCCTGTACGCATTGTATTCAACTGCTTATCGGATATATTCCACAAGTGCGGAAAAGCGCGCTGCCAGTGCGCTCCACAGACCGCGCAGCGTCATGCTGTCGTCTGCAACGGTGACAAGATCCGGATTGGTCAGCTCCACATATTTCGATCTGCGAATTGTCCAGCTTTATCATTCCGAGCGTGTCCGTGGCGTACTGCTCTACCTCATCCATGTTCATGCTGTTCATCTGCTTGGTCGTCAGAGAAACATTCTCCGACTGCAGCTCGCTGAGCAGGTCGCTCTGCTCACTCGCTTCTGCGGTAGCTGGGTCAGCTGCATCTGGCAGAACAGGATAAACGCCGCCGTGATTGCCACCAGAAAAATGCACGGGTACACGCCCTGCATCACAGCAGGCTTGCGGCGGTGCTTCTTTTTCTTGACCGGTGCTGCCGCTACCTGCAGATGGCGTTTCGGCTGTACCTCGCGCTGTGCAGGAACCTGATCTTCATATTTTTCTTGCCGCGTTGTTCCTGCCAGAAGCCATCTTGCGCTTTCCTTTCTTTTGAATTTGCTTTTTCGGTTTAGATTTTTTTCACAAACCCGGAGCTTCGCGCTTCGGGCGCGCGGATTCTCCTCAATTTCCCTTTCGTCCGGCAGAATCGGGCTTGCGCGGCGTCAGCCGAACCTTCGGCTTTTGCCGCAGATGCATACCGGAAAGTCCTTCCGGACAGGTGCAGCCCTGTGCCGCCTGCTGAAAAGCCGCCTTGACGATGCGGTCCTCAAGGCTGTGGAACGTGATGACAGCGAGACGGCCGCCCGGATTCAGGCAGTCGATCGCCTTTTCCATCGCCTCGCGCACCGCGCCCAGCTCATCGTTTACCGCAATACGGATGGCCTGAAAGCTGCGCTTGGCCGGATGCTGCTTTTTCGCGCAGCGCCTTGGCCGGCATGGCGCCCTTGATCACACGGACAAGCTCCAGCGTGGTCTCAATCGGCTTGTCTGCGCGTTCGCGCTCGATCGCCGCTGCGATCAGCGGTGCGTAGCGCTCCTCGCCGTACTCAAACAGAATGCGGCGGATCTCCTCGCGGCTCCAGCCGTTTTACCACATCATACGCGGTCAGCTTCTGCTGACGGTCCATGCGCATATCGAGCGGCGCGTCCTTCATATAGGAGAAGCCGCGCTCCGCATGGTCAAGCTGCGGGAGGAAACGCCGAGGTCGAACAGGATGCCGTCCGCACCTGCAAAGTCCCTGCCCCTTCGAGCACCTTGTCGATATCGCGGAAGTCGCTCTTGACCGGTGTGACACGCTGCCATACATCTTGAGGCGGTCCTTCGCGTTTTCGAGTGCTTCGTCATCTCTGTCAATACAAATCAAACGGCCGGTATCATGCAAACGCTCCGCAATGCGGAGCGAGTGACCTGCGCCGCCGGTCGTGGCATCCACATAAATGCCGTCCGGCTTTGATATTCAGTGCGTCCAGACAAGGCTGGAGCAGAATGGAAACATGATGAAATTCCATAGTTCCCTGCCCTTTTGTTAAAAATCAATATCTTCTACGTCCGCGGCAACAACCTCCGCGTCGATCTCGTCATTGTAAGCGCCCCACTTGTCGCTGTTCCAGATTTCCGCGTGGTCGAGCTGACCGATCACGGTAACATCCTTCTGCAGCTCCGCAAAGGTACGCAGGTTTGCGGGAATGAGGATGCGGCCCTGCGCGTCGAGCTGTGCATCGAACGCATTGGCGAAAGTAGTAGCGCTTGACGCGTCTTGCCTTTTTCGCCGTTGCCGAGCGTGCGGATCTTGTCCTCCAGACGCTTCCATTCCGCTTCCGGATAGACGGACAGACAGCCATCGAGGCCCTTGGTGACCGTGAAGTACTCGCCGAGCTCCTCGCGCAGCTGGGCCGGCATTGCCAGACGACCCCTTAGCGTCTATGGAATGCTTGTATTCGCCCTTCACTCATTCACACCTGCCCTTCCGCTTTGGTGGAATTTGTGACACTTTTTTACCCCACATCTCTCCACCTTGATTTTTTATTATAGCGGTACGGAGAATAGATTGCAAGATATTTTTTTGCATTATTGCACGAAAAATTCCCGGGCGTTTTTTCTTGCAAATTTTATAGTTTTCGCAATTTTTTTGCGAACAGTTGTTCGATTGTGTTCGCGTGCGGTGTTTTCCTGCATTTTACTGTGAAGTGGAGAGTTATCCCAAAGTTTATCCACAGAGGGTGTATTTTTTGTGCAATTTCAGCCGGACATTTTTCAGCCCGGTGGCGCAAAGTGGGTGTGAGGTTTCTCTTTTTCGGCGTTGGTGGTGAGGAGTGGGTGAGGGGTGGTGCAGACAAGGTGACGGCTGTTATCAAATAAAATTCGCAGGTGCCGTCGCAACAACGCGTAAGCGGTATTGCGGCACTGTCATGCCGCACCCAGCGTAGAGTTGCCGATATGTGTAGCAGTACGCAGTCTGTGAACTGCAAATTTTTCACGAAGTGCACGCAACGGGAACGCAACTGCCGTTCCTCTATTTCGCAGCGGTCGCCGCTCTCTGGTTTGCGCCAGACTCTCTTAGGAAAGGGTGATTCACAAGAGGGTGGAAACCTTGGTGTCTACCCCTCTTGTGTGCCTGCCGCGCAGGCAAGAACCGATTCGCCTATCCGGCGAAAAACTTCCCGCCGTTAGAAACGAACACGCTCACGCAGTTCGTGTCTCCCAGTCACCCTGTGCCGAGAAAGGCTGCGCAGAATTCCCGTTGTGCCGGTACCGCAAAGAACACGAAAAAGCAGCCACCCGAAGGTGACTGCCTGCATTTCGTTTTTACTTTGCGATGCTCTTGAAGCGCTGACAGGCCTTGCGGACCTCGTCCAGAGCGAGAGCGACAGCCTCCTCGGTGCGCTTGAGGGTGTCCTCGCAGTACTCGTTGGCAACTCTGCGCAGCTCACGAGCCTGAATCTCGGCATTGCCCTGTACTTCCTTTGGCCTTGCGGGCGTGCCGCTACGACAATCTCGGTCTCGGGAGACCATCTGGCGTGCATCCTCCTCGGCCTTGCGGCGGATGGCCTCAGCCTCGCGCTTGCCGGATGCCAGCATCTCACTGCGCTTTGCAACAATTTCCTGTGCCTGCTGCAGATCGTTCGGCAGAGCCTCACGCAGCTCGTCCAGCATATCCAGCATGTGGTCGCGCTCGAGGATGCACTTCTCGCCGGCCAGCGGAATGCCCCTTCGCATCCTGCACCATGTCGTACATACGGTTAATCAGTTCCTCTAAAGTTGCCATTTTTACTCTCCCCTTTCTAATTCGGCGCACAATGTCCTGCATAATCCCCCTCGGGAACAAAATCGGCGACACCGCCGCCGTGTACCCCGCAATATCCTTCACGATCGAGGAAGAGAGGTACATATATTCCGCACTTGTCATCAAAAACACGGTATCCAGCTCAGGGTTGAGCTTGCGGTTGGCAAAGTGCCATTTGGAATTCGTATTCAAAAAATCCGAAACCGCACGCAGACCCTTTACGATGGCGCATGCGTTTTTTCTGCTGGGCGTAGTCCGCCAGCAGGCCGCCGAAGGATTCCACCTCGACGTTTGGCAGGTCAGCCGTTGTCCGCTTTAAGAATTCCACACGTTCCTCGGCGGTAAAAGCGGGTTTTTTGTTCTGGTTGTGCATCACCGCGACGATCAGCCGGTCAAACATGACCGAAGCGCGGCGGATGATGTCCAGATGTCCCAGTGTGACAGGGTCAAAGCTGCCCGGATAAATCGCAATTTTCATTTATTTCATTCCGTTTCGCCACTCTGCCGCTGCAGAACGGTAATCATGGTCGCGCCGTAGCGGCGTTCCCTGACGACCTCGAAGCCGTGGGCGAACCTGTCCTCTACTGCACTTTCACAAATTATTATACCATTTGCAGAGAGAATGTCAAACCTTTCTATCTGTTTCAGCGCATTTTCTAAGATCACGCCGCCGTACGGAGGATCGAGGAAGATCACGTCGTACCGTTCCCTGCCTGCTTTGGAAACAAATTCCGCTGCCTCCGTGCGGTGGAGCGCCGTCTTATCCTTCACACGCGCACTTTCGACGTTTTTTGCTCACGATGCCGTAAGCTGTCTTGTTGTGCTCGATGAAGTCGCAGTGCGCGGCGCCGCGCGAGAGGGCTTCGATGCCAAGCTGACCGGTGCCCGCAAACAGGTCGAGCACCTCGGCACCGCGCACATGATCCTGTATCAGATTGAATACGTTTTCTTTTACCCGATCGGTGGTCGGGCACGGGTGATCATGCCAGGCACGGGCACGTGTACCAGCCGCGCAGCAATACA
>VOFK01003831.1_pt1 | contig 17452 bp, 27 predicted proteins | sample 5384121 | NCBI WGS metagenome assembly VOFK01 (sample SAMN12384730, study PRJNA508395) | human gut metagenome | isolation source: healthy gut J | host: Homo sapiens
TGTTGTGCTTTCGTTCAGTTGCATGTTGCTCCATTCTCTTTTTCTGCTCCGATACATGGAAACAACGCAAAAAGAAAGCTTTTTTGCAAAAACTCGGGGCGTTAAAAAACGTCTAAGTCTTCGCCGTTTACGACCTTGCCCGTGTAGCCCGCATCGCGGATCTCCTGCAAAAAATGAGGTCGCTGCGGCGGCGTTTCGGCTTCGACATCAATGGCGTTATCCTGAGTATTCATGTGGTAAATGCGGTGGTAGGTGACGAGCAGCTTCGGCTGCGCTTTTTCGCAACCTCAGCTAAGTCCGTGCTGAGCGTATGCACCCTCGCGGTGATATTTCTGCCACTTCGGTTCGCGCGCGGCAATGCCGGCGGCATACTTTCGACTCGTGCAGCAGAATATCGCAGTTTTGGCCTTTTCCGCGACGATGTCGAGCGGGGCGGTATCGCCGCTGATGACAACGGTCTTTCCGTCTTTTTTGTTGTTTTATAGCCGTAGCTTGAGTGTGCCGTGGCTGACGGTGAACGCCTCCCACGGTAACACGTTCGTCTTCGTAAATAACGCCCGGTTCAATCTCCGTCGCTTCCACCTTATAGCCGTTTTCGTTTGCGCGCTCAAAGCCGTGCAGGCGAAAATCGATATCGACCGCATAGCAGAGAGCAGATGCTGCGCCATATTTCGGATTCCCTTCGGGCCAAAGACCCCCAGCGGTTTTTCCCGTTCCAGCACCCACGGGGTGAAAATGAGATCCGCAAACCCGGCGGTATGGTCGGTATGCAAATGCGTACAGAACGCGGTATCGAGCAGATCGGGTCTAAGGGCATCTTCGCCGCGGCGGTACGCTTCCGCTGCGCGTCTTACGACGCCGGGGCCAAAATCGACGAGGTACGCATGGCCGTCGACAACGACGGCGGAAGCCGGGCCGCTCGCCCACGGGCAGGCGTTCGGTGTGCCCGTACCGAGTAAAACAAGTTTCGTTTCCACGTTTATCATGCTTTCTGGTTTTAGAAAACAAAGGGAACCAAGCCGAGGCTTGTCCCCCCGTTATCGAACTTAGTGTCTGTCGTTTTCTGTCGGCGCGGACGATCTCCACGCGGGCGGTCGCTGCGCTCACGGCGCGGCTGCTTCTCCGGCAAGACGCGTTCTCCGGCACGGCACCGTCAAGGTCGTCAGCGCTTCGCGGCGGGAGAAAGGTTCAGTCTGCCCTTATCGTCGATTTCAAGCACCTTGACCTTCACGATATCACCGACATTGACGACATCCGTGACGTTCTCCGTGCGCTTGATGTCGAGCTGAGAGATATGCACAAAGGCCTTCCCTTTTGCCCGAGGGGCAATCTCCACAAACGCGCCGAAGTCCATGATTCTCGTCACGCGGCCGCTGTAATAGGAGCCCGCCGGGTCGTTGACGATGGTATCGATGATGTCCATAGCGCGGCGGCACTTTTTCAATGTCTATGCCCGCAACATAGCAGTGGCCGTCATCCTCGATATCGATGGTAACGTCGCACTCCGGCGCAGATCTTCTGAATGACCTTGCCGCCGGAGCCGATGACCTCGCGGATCTTATCGACCGGCACGATGGTGGACAGCATCTTCGGTGCATATTTGAAAGCTCGACGCGGCTCTGCGATAACCGGCAGCATAACTTCGTCCAGAATGTAATTTCTTGCTTTGTGCGTCTTTGCAAACGCTTCCTTGATGATCTCCGGCGTGAGGCCGTGAATCTTCAGGTCCATCTGAATGGCGGTGATGCCCTTCTTGGTGCCGCCTACCTTAAAGTCCATATCGCCGAAGAAATCTTCGACGCCCTGAATATCCACCATGGTCATCCAGCGGTCGCCCTCGGTAATAAGGCCGCAGGAGATACCGGCGACCGGCGCGTGAATCGGCACGCCCGCGTCCATCAACGCCAGCGTAGAGCCGCAGATGGAGCCCCTGAGACGTGGAGCCGTTAGAAGAAAGCACCTCGGAAACCAGACGGATGGTATACGGGAACTCCTCAACCGGCGGGATAACCGGCACAAGTGCACGCTCTGCCAGTGCGCCGTGACCGACTTCACGTCTGCCCGGCCTCTGAGGGCTTCGTCTCGCCTACGGAATAGGACGGAAGTTGTAGTGGTGGATGTAGCGCTTGGACTCTTCGTCGTCAATGCCGTCGAGAAGCTGGTTGTCACGCGTGGAGCCGAGCGTTGCAACGGTAAGCACCTGCGTCTGGCCGCGGGTGAACATGCCGGAGCCGTGTACGCGCGGCAGCAGACCGACTTCTGCGGCAAGCGGACGAATCTCATCCATACCTCTGCCGTCAACACGCTTCTGCTCGTCGAGCAGCCAGCGGCGCACGACGTATTTCTGCGTCAAATACATGCACTCGTCGATTTTGCCGCCTGATCGGGGTAAATTTCGTCGAAGTGCTCGTGCACTTTTTCGTAAACAGGCTTGAGTCTCTCGTCGCGAACGGTCTTGTCGTCCGTATCGAGTGCGGCCTTCACGTCATCAATGGCGAAATCGCGGATTTCTTCGAACATCTCCGGTCCGGCTTATTGGACGGGTAAGAGAACTTCTCTTTGCCGATCTCCCCTGGATACCCCTTTTGATGAACTCAATGATTTTCTGGTTTTCCGCATGGCCTGCCATAATGCCGTTGAACATATCCTCGTCGGACACTTCGTTTGCACCGGCTTCGATCATTGCGATGCGCTCATCGGTGGAAGCGACGGTAACAGCCATCTGGGAGAGCTTTCTCTGCTCTGCCGTCGGGTTGATGATGAACTCGCCGTCGATGAGGCCGACGGAAACGCCGCGATGGGGCCGTCCCACGGAATGTGGAGATGGACAGCGACGCTGGTGCCGACGAGTGCGGCAATCTCCGGGAGCAATCCGGGTCAACGGACATGACGGTGCAGACGATGGAAACATCGTTGCGCATGTCCTTTCGGGAACAGCGGGCGGATGGGGCGGTCGATCATACGGCAGACAAGAATCGCCTTATCGGTCGGGCGACCCTCACGCTTTAAGAAAGAGCCCGGGATTTTGCCGACGGAGTAGAGCTTTTCCTCAAAGTCAACGGAAAGCGGGAAAAAGTCGATGCCGTCACGCGGCTTTGCGGCAGCGGTGGCTGCCACGTGGATGGTGGTCTCACCGTAACGGACAAGGCACTTTCGCCGTTTGCAAGCTGTGCCATTTTACCGGTTTCGATCTTCAGCGGGCGTCGGCAAATTCCGTTTCAAAAATACTCTGAAATTTTCAAACATAAAGGTTATTTTTCCTTCCCCCCGAAAGCCGGGATTTTCCGACTCCGCAGACCGTTTAACAATTAAACCGACGCACACGTGTTTTACGACCTGTATGCGCCCGTTTCACTGCTAAACAGCCCTTGGAATCATTTTGTGCAGATTAAATCAGCTGCGCGGGTCGCGCAGCTGAAAAAGACAAAAAATTACTTACGGATACCGAGTTCTGCAATGATTGCTCTGTAACGCTCGATGTCAACCTTAATGAGGTAGTTGAAGGCTTCTTCTCTGGCCGACCATCTTCAGCAAGCCGCGGCGGGAGTGATGATCCTTCTGGTTGGTACGGAGGTGCTCGGTGAGGTCGTTGATTCTCTTGGTGAGAACGGCGATCTGGACTTCCGGGAACCGGTGTCGCCCTCATGGCGTGCATACTTCTTTTGATGATTTCTGTCTTTTCGCTCTTCAGCATTGTGTTTTTCCACCTTTTCTAAAATATTTGCCGCGCTCACAGGTCTGGGTCGGTGTTATCCCTGCGGAGATGTCTCCCAAAAGGGTTAGTCCCTGATCGAGGACGGGCACTTTGAAAGTATAGCATAATTCGTCAAAGTTTGCAAGCGGTTTTTCCTCTGCGGCGCAGATTTTTCGTTCCGTACAAAATGACGAAAACGTCCGGCCCCAAAACCGACTTTTTCACGGCTCTTCCTGCCTTTTTTGCGAAACTCGGACATTTTTCGACATGGTGCATCTTGACAAGCTTTTTGAAATCCGTATACTATTAAACAGATTAATTATCGAAACGACCGTGCAAAAAGCAAGTTTACCCGTGAAAGGCTGAACACAAACGACGCGAAAAGGCGTTATGACGCGGAAGTTTTTCCGCCGGAGAAAGGATATTTTTAATGAGCAAAATTGCAGTTGTTACCGATACAAACAGCGGCATCACCCGCGAGGAAGCGAAAAAGCTGGGCGTTTATCTTCTGCCCATGCCGTTCATCGTAGACGGCACGAGAGTATTTTTGAGGGCGTCACCTGCACGTATGAGCACTTCTTTTGAGATGCTGGAATCCGGCGCAGAGGTCTCCACCTCTCAGCCCTCGCCGGAATCCCTCACGGCGATGTGGGAGGAGGCGCTCGCGACGCACGATTCCGTTGTGCACATTCCGATGTCTTCGGCGCTGAGCGGCTCTTGCGACACTGCAAAGGCACTCGCCGCGGAATACAACGGCCGCGTATGCGTTGTGGACAACAAGCGCATTTCCATCACGCAGCGCGAATCCGTTCTGGACGCGCTGACGCTGGCCGAAAAGGGTCTGACCGCTGCCGAAATCTGCGTGCAGCTTGAAAGCACCGCATATAACGCGAGCATTTACCTTGCTGTGAATACACTGGAGCTCTTAAAAAAGAGCGGCCGTGTGACGCCGGCCGGTGCGGCGCTCGCGACGCTGCTGGGCCTCAAGCCCGTTTTGCAGATTCAGGGCGGCAAGCTGGACGCTTACGCGAAGGTGCGCGGCATGGCAAACGCCGAAAAAGCAATGCTGAAGGCGCTCGAAAAAGACCTGCAAACGCGTTTTGCGGGCAAAAAGGTGCACATTGCGGCGGCGTACTCCGGCGACATCAAGCCCGCGCTCGAGTGGCGCAAGACAATACGCAAGTATTTTGATGACAACAGCATCGAGCTTTACAAGCTCCCCATCAGCATTTGCTGCCACGTCAGCTCCGGCGTAAAAGCGCTCGGCTGCTTTGAATATTTTGAGTGATTTTTGCGTTTACATACAAAACCCTCGCTGTGTTCGTTTGAAGCACAGCGAGGGTTTTCTTATTTATGTTCAAGCATTTCAATGCTTGCGGCACGGTTATGGAGGCTGCCAAGCAGGCCTTTGAGGCTTAAAATGCGGAAAAGCAGCTGTTCGCGCTCGGTGAGCGGCGTTTGAAACGCGGCTTTGACGTCTTCGGTCGTTTTGCCGCAGTACCGCTCGAACGCTTCCGGCGTGATACCCAGCATTTCGACGAGGGTGTCGATGTCGTCAACGACGGTTTTTACATCGGCGTTTTTGCCGCTCTGCGCCAAAGAGAGGTACTCCATGAGCCAATCAAAATACATGGTTCCCTTTATGCTGCCCGACGCGGCTTCCAAAAGCGCATCGAGCGTTTCGGCATCGCAATGCGTGACGGTTTTGAATGTTTCAAACCCGAGTCCTGTTTTTTCGCGGCAGGTTTTTTCCCAGTCTTTCATATCGATTTGGGTGAGCATGTGCGGGGGCCTCTTTTCAAACGCTTCCAAACAGCGTTCTTGCGGTTTTTCGTTCAGGCTGATCTCCGCTTTCAGCGCGTCTAAATGGGCTTTTTTTTTCGTCCCTGACAAAGCTCAAAAGCTCTAGACGCAGTGTTCTGCCACAGGTCGCCGCCTGTGAAATCGGGCATCAGGTTTCGAAAGCGCGTGGTCGGAGCCGACGGTGGGCTTTACGCCGACATTCGTCACGCCGCAGTAGGTTTTGCCGTCCACATACACGGCGGAGGCGTACACGCCGAAGCGCGGCAGCACGAAGCGCGGCGGGAAATTCTGGTTAATGGTCGGCGTGCCGATGGTATGACCGATGTGGTTGCCGTGCACGACCTCAAAGCAGAAGCTGAACGGTCTGCCCAGCATGGCGGTGACGTCTTCCATCTCGCCGTTTTCAATCGCTTTACGGATGCGCGTGGCGCTGATCCGCTCGCCTTTATATTCCACTGTGGGCACGACGTGCATTTCGCCGCCGTGGGCTTCGCAGAGCTTTTTCAGCCACTCCGTGTCGCCCGCCGCGAACTTACCGAAGCGGAAATCCGCGCCACAGGCGATGCGCTTCGCGTTCAAACCGAAGCGCAGAAGGTTTCGCGGGCAAAAGCGCTCCGCGGGCCACTCTGCGACCTGTGCAAAATCCGGCATGATAACATATTCCACGCCCCAGCTTTCAAAATGCGCATGCGCTCCTCAACGGTGGTGAGATAGCAGCAGGTACCTGTAAAGGTACTCCGCGGGGTTATCCCGAAACGTGAAAACAACGGGTGTGAGCCCGCTTTCCACCGCCGTGCGAATGACCTTATAATGCCCGATATGCAGGCCGTCAAACGCGCCGAGCGCGACCGCCGTTTTTTTCTCGCCGATGAACTTTCGTATTTCTTCCGTATTGCGAATGACGTGCATGTGCCGATTCCCTCTCATTTTTCTGAAAATGACTTAACGTATTTGAATTCCCCGTTTTCCGCGCGGGCGAGTCCCAAGAACTTCTCGCCGTCTTCGTACAGCGCGCGACCTGCGTGCCCTCCGGCATGGCGATCTTCGGTGCACGGCAGCGCGAAATTGTGAGTGCACCGCCGTTTAAATATCTTTGTGCCTGCGCCGGTGTGACAGACACGGCAGTGAGCATCGAAAAGAGCTTTTCCACGGGGCGAAGAATTTCATCAAAGCTTTCCCCCGTTTTCTTTCATCGCCTTTAATGTATCAAGCGAGACGGCGTCTGCGAGCGTAAAGCCGCATCGCTACTGTTCTTCTGAGCGCCGTCATGGCACCGACTGTACCGCATTTTTGGGCAATGTCTTCGATCAACGTGCGGATATACGTGCCTTTCGAGCACGTGACGTGCAGCTTGCCGGTTTTTTCATTCTCGTTATATTCGAGCAGCGTGAGCTCCGCAATATGTACGGGTCGCGCTTCGCGCTCTATTTCGATGCCCTGCCGCGCGAGCTTATATAATCTCTGTCCGTTGACGGAGACAGCGGAATACATAGGCGGCACCTGTAAAATATCACCGCGAAAAGAATCCAGTGCAGTTTCGAGCGCAGCTCTTAAAACGGGGGGTTTCATCCGTTTTGATGACTTCGCCGGTCACGTCGCCGGTGGTATACGCTTCGCCAAACCGAAAAGACGCTTCGTAGGTCTTTGCGGTTTCCGGCAGAAGCGACACGGCTTTTGTGGCGCGGCCGAGCAAAAGCGGCAGAACACCTGTTGCCATGGGGTCTAATGTGCCCGTGTGGCCGATGCGCCTTTCGCGCGTCAACCCGCGCACGACCGCCACGGCGTCAAACGACGTGAAGTCCTGCGGTTTATCCAAAACGATGATGCCTTCCATGCTGCCTCCGTATTACCAGCCCGCCTCTTCCACGAATTTGTAGAAGTCCTTTTTCCGCGTCTTTGTCTTCTGCGCGGATGGTGCCGACGGTCTCGGTATAAATGATGTATTCCTCTTCGCCGTCCAAATCAAACAGCGTATCGCACAAATTCTGGTCGTATGCGCCGATGCCGCAGGTACCGAGATTTAAAGCACTGCACGCAAGATACAGGTTTTCGCCCACGTGGCCCATATCAACAAGGGAACCTCTGTGGCTGAAAAATGCCGTAGCGCCACTCTGTGCGGTACGGAACGAACGACCAATAGAACACAACGCTCGACTTTTTTTCACCCAGTGCTGATCGCACAGGGACTTGTCGATGACGTCTTCGATGTTTTCCACCTCACCGAGATACTCGAGCGATTTTCGAGCGGCAGATAGTGGTATTTGCCGGGCTTTAAGCCCCTACACGGCGTACGAGCAGGTATGTTTCAAACGGATGTCTTGCGCCGCCGCAAGGCACGGTACGCAGCGTTGCATACTTTTTGCCGCGGATACCCTTTACGCCCTGCGTTGCCCAAAGTAAAAACGAAAGCTCCAAAAGGGACAGGTTCTCTTCCGTATAAACGCGGAAGAGCAGCGGTTGAAAATGACGTTTAAGAGGTCTTTTTTCGAGGCCAAGCGGCTTAAAATCGCGCGGCAGATCGATACGCGTATCGCTCACCGGCGCTTTCGTCAGCGGCGGCTGCGGCAGCATTTTCTGCTGGTCGGTCTTGTAGCCCTCCGGCTCGTCGCTTGCATCTTGCTTTAAAAAGCCACGTCGGCTTTCTGTGATGGCGCGAATTTCTTCGGGTGTTAATTCTTTCATGTGAACTCCTCCCATCTGATTTACAGCTGAATTAAATTGCCGATTTTCACTTATTTTCGAGCGCTTTGATGGCTTCGCCGCAGGCGGCTACCACGCGCTTTTACGTCTTCAAGCCCGCCCGTAAGGGAGCAGCCTGCCGCACCCTTGTGCCCACCGCCGCCGAATTTGGCGCAGACGACGGACGCGTCCGCGGGGTTCGTGGCACGCATGGAGACCTTCCAAACGCCCCCTTCGCGCTCGCGCAGCGTAAAGCCCAGCAGAACCCCCTCCACCTGGCGCACCATGGCGGAAACGCCGTCGAGATCGTCTTCGGAAGCGCCGGTCTCTGCGATGACGTCACTCGTCAGGCAAAACACCGCGCATTTACCGTCACAGTGGAACTCCATGTTGCCGTACAGGCGTTTCAGCAGCGCTACGGCAGCGCGGCTTTTGGTATCAAACATTAGGCGGTTGATCTCCGCGGCGTTCGCACCGTGCTCCAAAAGGTCCGCCGCGATGCGGTACGTGTTTGCGGAAGCGTTCGGGTAGCGGAAGCAGCCCGTATCGGTGGAAATGCCCGTATAAAGGCAGTCCGCGATCTTCGGCGTGATCTCCGCGCCGAGCGCCGGAATCAAACGCGCGATGAGCTCGCATGCCGCGCCTGCGGTGCCTTCTACCCACGTTTCTTTGGCAAACGGGCGGCAGGACGCGTGGTGGTCGATGGCAAAATCCGTTTTGTCGCCGTAGGGCTCCAAAGAGCCGAGCAGCGTTTTATCGGCCACATCAACCGTCACGATATGCTCCGGCTCGAACTCGCCGTATTCGATGCCCTCAAAAAGATATGTGAATTTCGGCGGCACGGGGTCTGCACAGCGGAACATGACCGATTTGCCGAGCGCGATGAGTGCGCGGCTGAGCGCCGAAGCGCAGCCGAGCGTATCGCCGTCCCGGCGAGCGGTGGCTGAGGATCAAAATTTTGTCTGCGCCGCGCAGGAAATGTGCGGCATCCTCCAGATTTGCCATATACGCGTGACCAAGCTTTCGGGCGGAATTTACACCCAAAAAGCACTCCTTTCTTTGAATCTTTACGGGAAGCTTATTTTTTCTCGTTTTCAAGGTCGTGCAGAATGCGCGAAATGTTGGCGCTGTACTCAATGGAATCCGTTGCCTTAAAGATCATTTCCGGCACATGGCGCAGCTTTAAGCGGTTTCCGAGCTCGCGGCGTACATAGCCCGCGGCGCTTTTAAGACCCTTAACGGCATTTTCCGCCGTCTCCATGCCCTCCATGGCGCTGACATACACTGTGCAGTAGGAAAGGTCGTTTGTGACCTCCACACGCACCACACTCAGCATGCAGCCGCTGACGCGCGGATCCTTGAGTTCTCTTAAAATAGCGGAAACCTCACGGCGGATATCCTCCGTGGTTCTGCCCAATTTATAACTCGGCATCGTTTATTCTCCTTTCTCTTCCGGCAGGAAGCGCGCGGAAATGAGCTCCGCTGCAACTTTAAAGCCCGCCTTCAGACTTTCTGTTTTCAATCCACTCGCCGCGTGTGCTCACCGGCACCGACGCAAAAAGGCCGATTGCCGCGGCAGGAACGCCGTTTGCAAGCGGGATGTTGCAGTCTGGATGGAACGCCCGCGCGTGCCGAAATGGTTTTCCACCGCATCCGCGCACTGTGTTAAAAGTGCGGTCTGACGCGGTCGTGATTTTCTTTTTGTTGCCGCAAGGGCGCTCGCCGAGCAACTCTGCCGTGACGTCTCACGCCCCTCTGCTTTAAATTCTTCCAGTATTTTCTCAAAATATGCCTTTGGCATCCATAAGGCACGCGTAATAATCGTCCGAGCGCGCATTTCGTACAGCATTTCCGCCTGTGCCGCGATGCTGTTGACGGTCGTGCCGCCGAGATCGTACCGACGTTGAATGTCGTTTTTCGCGCTGCCTGCGGGAATTTTGTATTGATAGAGCTCCGTGATGATGGCAGAAAGGCGCTCAATGGCGTTTACGTTTCCGAAATCGGCAAACGAGTGACCGCCCGTGGTCTTCACTGTGACCTGTAGCGCAGAGAGCCGACCGCCATGCCGACGATGCCGTCAAGGTAGCCGTCAAATGAAATGACCTGCTCTATGCGCTTGCCGTACCGTGCGTTTAAAAAGCGCGGCTGCCTTTTAAGTTACCGAGACCCTCCTCGCACGAGTTCATGACAAATACAATGCCGCCGTTCGTTTTCGGCTTTTCGTTTGCGACATAAGCCGCCATGAGCATAAGCAAAGCGACGTTCGCGGTGTCGTCACCCACAGCGGGGCAGAACCACTTGCCGTCCTTTCGGTCAGTTAAGGGGCACAGACTCCGGGAAAACCGTGTCGATATGCGCCATGAAAATTGCGACGGGCACATCGTTTTCGGCGTTATATTCGTAAATGACGTTTTTCGCTTCATCGATAAAAGCGTTTTCCGCGCCATGATCCATAAGCCATGCTTTGCAGAATGCGGCACGCTTTTTCTTCGTGGTGGCTCGGCGACGGGATCAAGCACAGCGTGCGCAGCAGCTCCAGCGCCGTTTGGTGATTCGCGAGAACGTATTCGTTCAAATTCATAGGGAATGCCTTTCTAAAAGCAAAGCCGCGTCCCGCGATGGGGACGCGGCTGAACCGACTTTAGTCTCTGTACTCCTCCATCTCGTAGGCTTCCAGGATGTCCCCCTGCTTGATGTCGGAGAACTTCTCCAGGGTGATGCCGCAGTCGTAGCCGTCGGCCACTTCCCGCACGTCGTCCTTAAAGCGCCGCAGGGAAGCAATCTTATCATCGGCAACGATGATGCCGTCACGCACAAGGCGCACCTGCGCGCCGCGCACGATCTTACCGGAGGTGACGTGACCGCCGATGACCATGCCGACGTTCGTGATCTTGTAGACCTCGCGGCACTCTGCCTTGCCGAGGAACACTTCGCGGTACTTCGGTGCGAGCATGCCCTTCATAGCGGATTCGATCTCTTCGATGCAGTCGTAGATGATACGGTAGAGGCGCATATCGACACCGTCGCGCTTTGCGTTCTCTTCCGCGACCGGGTCCGGGCGGACATTGAAGCCGACGATGATGGCGTTCGAGGCGTTTGCCAACATGACGTCGCTTTCGCTGATTGCACCGACCGCGCCGTGGATGACATGCACGCGCACTTCGTCGTTGGAGAGCTTCTCGAGGGACTGGCGGACGGCTTCCACAGAGCCCTGCACGTCGGCCTTGACGATGACCTTGAGTTCCTTCATCTCGCCTTCCTTCATCTGCTCGAAGAGGTTATCCAGCGTAACCTTCGTCTGGGAGTTGAACATCTCTTCCTTCTGCTCGGTAAGACGCTGCCCAACGAGCTCACGTGCCAGACGCTCGTCGGAAACGGCGTTGAACGTATCGCCGCCGACCGGCACTTCGTTGAGACCCGTGACCTCAACCGGCACGGACGGGCCTGCGCTCTTTACGCGCTCGCCACGCTCGTTCATCATGGCGCGAATACGGCCGACCGTGGTACCTGCGACCACGATGTCGCCGGGTATGCAGCGTACCGTTCTGCACGAGGACGGTCGCAACCGGGCCACGACCCTTATCGAGGCGCGCTCAATGACGGTGCCCTTTGCGGCACGGTCCGGGTTCGCCTTGAGCTCCTTCATTTCCGCAACGAGCAGAATCATTTCAAGGGAGATCATCGATACCCATTTTTGTGTGCGGAGACCGGGATGCACGGCGTATCGCCGCCCCACTCCTCCGGCACGAGCTCGTATTCGGTGAGCTGCTGCTTGACGAGATCCGGGTTTGCGGCCGGTTTATCCATTTTGTTGATGGCAACGATGATGGAAACGCCCGCTGCCTTAGCGTGGTTGATGGCTTCTACCGTCTGCGGCATGATGCCGTCATCGGCTGCGACGACCAGCACGGCGATATCCGTAACCATGGCGCCTCTTGCACGCATGGTGGTGAAGGCGGCGTGACCCGGCGTATCAAGGAACGTAATGTCCTTGCCGTCGATATTGACGCGGTATGCGCCGATGTGCTGCGTGATGCCGCCGGCTTCGCCCGCGGTAACGTTTGCGTGGCGGATGGCATCCAGCAGGGAGGTCTTGCCGTGGTCGACGTGGCCCATGACCACCACGACCGGTGCGCGCGGCACCAGGTTCGCCTCGTCGTCCTCGCTGTCGTCGATGATGCGCTCTTCGATGGTGACGACGACCTCTTTTTCGACCTTTGCGTGGAACTCATCGGCAATGAGTACGGCGGTATCAAAATCGATGGTGTCGTTGATGGTAGCGAAAACGCCGTTTGCCATGAGCTTCTTGATGACTTCGGCGCTCGTTGCCTTCAGGCGGAGAGCAAACTCGCCGACGGTAATCTCATCCGCACGGTGATGGTGATGGCCTTTGCCTTGCGTTCCGCCGCGATGCGGTTGAGTCTTTCTGCTTCCGTCTCGCGCTTTGCGCTGCGCGGCTTGCCGCGGCGCTGGCTCTTCTGGTTGATCTTCTGTTTTGCGGCAACGGTGTCGTTTTTCACCTTGTCGTACGCCAGACGGTCGTACTTTTCGTTGTACTTGTCGATGTTGACGTTGACCGTTCTGGTATCGACCACGCGGCGGCGCGGAGCTTCGCTTGCGGACTCCTGTGCCGGAGTGTTGTTGCTCGGCTGGTTGTTCTGCGCAGGACGCTGCGGCTTATTCTGCTGCGCGTTCTGGTTTCTGTTATTGCCGTTATTGTTGCGGCGGTCGTTATTTTTGTTGCGATTATTATTGTTATTCACGTTCTGCTTCTTCGGCTCCTGCGTGTTCTTAGCGGTTTTTTCGCTCGGTTTTTCCGCTGTTTTCCCGGCCGGCTTCTCTTCGGCCTTTGCCGCATTGCGCGTTGCAAAGTACGCGTCAAAGTTCTGTGCGGCATGATCCTGCGTGAAGCGGTCAAAAACGATATCGAGCTCGTTTTCTTCTAACGCCGTCATGTGCTTTTTCGGCTCTTTCACGTACTTGCCGAGGATATCCAGCACTTCTTTGTTCGGCACATCCAGATCCTTTGCCACATCATGCACTCTGTATTTAATCATCATATACGCATTTCCTCTCTTTCTCCGTCTGCGATGAGCTGCTTCAGTTTTTCCGCAAATCCGCGGTCACACACGGCAAGCACACCGGCCTTTTTGCCGATGGCTGCGGAAATTTCTTCCATGGTAAACGCAGGCTCCCAAAACGGATACATGATACTTTTCCGCTTCAAAGCGCACGTTCTTCTTCGTTTTGTCCGAAAGGTCTGCGGCAAGGATCACAACGCCGCACGCGCCGCTGCGCATGGCTTCCACGGCGGTATCAAAGCCCCAGTTGAGCTTTCCCGCACGTCTTGCAAGGCCCAAAGCGGACAGTGCTCTGTTCATTTTTGCGCCTCGCCCGCCTTTTCCTTTCACATCTGTACACAGCTCCTGATACATGGCGTCATACACGGCGTCTTCAATTTTGCAGGAGAACGCGCGTTCAAAGCGCCGCGCCTTCTGTGCCTTTTTTTCAGACACTCGGGGTTCCTGCAAACGTACGCGCCGCGGCCGGGCTTGCGGCCTGTAAGGTCAAAGAGACCTCGCCGCCTGTCTGCAACACCGTTCTCATCTTCCTTAACGGGCGCGCACCACGCGCACCAGTTCCTTTTTCGGCTTCATTTCACCGCATCCCGCACACATACGGAGCGGTATTTTCTTTTGTTTCACGCTGTATCACGTTCCTTTCTGCGAGATGCAAGTTTCAAAAAGGCTTACGCTTCCTCTTCTTCGCCGAAGAAGCCGCTTTCCGGCTTAATGTCGATCTTCCAGCCGGTCAGCTTAGCCGCAAGGCGGGCGTTCTGGCCCTTGTTGCCGATGGCAAGCGACAGCTGGCTGTCCGGCACGGTAACCTTGCAAACGTGGGAACCTGTCCTCTGCCGTTTCAACGGAAAGCACGGTCGCCGGTGCAAAGCGCCGCTGCAATGAACTTTGCCGGTCTTCGCTGTGAAGTCGACAATGTCCATCTTCTCGCCGCCAAGCTCGTTGACGATGTCGGAAACACGTGCCGCGCGTACCGATGCAGGCACCCACAGCGTCTACGTCCGGGTTATGGGACATAACGGCGATCTTCGTTCTGGAGCCGGCCTCGCGGGCAACAGCTTTGATTTCTACGGTGCCGTCGAAAATTTCCGGCACTTTTCAAACAGGCGGCGGATAAGATCCGGTGCGTGCGGGAGATGATAGCCTTCGGGCCCTTTTTCGGTCTCCTTAACGTCTACAACGTAGACCTGTACGTGGTCGCCTTCCTTGACGTTTTCGGTGCCGACCTGCTCTCCCTTCGGCAAAATGGCTTCTGCCTTGCCGATCTTCGAGACAGCGCGCCGGTCTTCGGGTCTACACGCTCTACAAGGGCGCTGACAAGCTCCCTGATGGCGGCCCTGAATTCCTGCATCATCTGGTCGCGCTCGCTGTCGCGGATGCCCTGACGGATGATGTTTCTTGCGGTCTGCGCTGCCACACGGCCAAACTGTTTTTGTATCGAGACGGTGGCGCACAAAGCCGCCAATCTCCGCGCGCGCGGGTCGTACTGCTTGACGATTTCAAGTGCAATCTCGCGGTTCGGGTTTTCCACTTCTTCTACAATCTCCTTGCGCAGGAACACGTCAAACTTGCCGCTTTCGGATCCATGTCGATGACAACGTCTTCGTTGCCGTAGCTGTTCTTGCAGGCGGTGGCAATGGCCTTCTTAATCTTTATCGATCATGAAATCGACCGGGATGCCTTTTTCCGCTCGAGGAGCTTCAGAGCCTCAAACAGCTCCCTTGCCGTCATTGTTCACTTCTTTTTTCTGCGCTGCTTTTCTTGCCATTTTTCAAATTACCTGCCTTCCGGTATTATTCTTTCAAATTTTTGTATTATAAACGGGGAGCCTTCCCGGATCAGTCATAATCTTCGATGAGGTTGACGCTGGCACATTCTTTTCTGGTGAACGTGACCGTGGTGTCCTCCTCGGTGATGACCTCAAAGTCGCCGTTTTTCGGCAACGTCGATGAGGATGCCCTCGAGCTCGCGCACGCCGTTTTCAAGCGGGCGAATGAGCTTTACGCGCACCGGCGCTTCAAGAAAAGCCTCAAAGTGCTCCGGGCGGGTGAGCTTGCGGTTGATGCCGGGCGAGGAGACCTCAAGGTATATTCCTGCGGAATGGGGTCTTCGCTGTCCAGCACGGGGTTGATGGCGCGGGTGAGGTCTACGCAGTCGTCGATGCCTACGCCGCCTTCCTTGTCAATAAAATGCGCAGATACCAATCCGCGCCCTCTTTCGTGAACGTAACGTCCCCAGATTATGAGCCCAAGCTCCTTTGCGAGCGGCTCTGCCAGCGCGCGCACGATCTCCGTGGTGCTGCCTTTCTTTTTCTGCCATACGCCTTCCTTTTCTCCGCCCGCTTTTCGGCGGCTGTGTCTGTTTTGGATATACACCCTAATACAAACAAAAAGAGCGGGTCGCCCCACTTTTTCATCATCCTACTATCTACCGTAAAGATTATACCACAGCGCCGCTTTTTTGCAAGGAGAAAAACAAAGTTTTCCGCACAAAATACGGGTGTGTTTTTACGTTTTGGCACGGCATTTTTCACAGGCTGTTTGCCTCCCGCCGCGTAAAAACAACGTCGTGCGCTTTTATTTTCGAAAATAGAAAAAACGGACGCGCCGCCTTTTGCGGTCACGTCCGTCGTTTGTGCCTATTTTTTATTCCGCTGCGGATTCAAGCTCGGAGGTCGTGCTCTCTTCCTCATCGCCCTTTACGGGCTTATTCTGCGCGATGACTTCCTTTTTGCTTTCCAGAACCTTCTGGATATCGCTCATGCGCACGGAGCCGGTCGGCTGATCGTTCAGTGTGTGGCAACGGCGCGGCGTTCGGATGCCGGGTCTGCGTAGAACTTTAATCTCCCTCGCTCTTTCTGCCGTCGAAGAAATCGTACTTTTGATTGTGAGGATCGGGTCGCCCTGCGGCTCCTGAATGTCCTCGTTCAAAACGGAGATGGCGAGCAACATCTGGTAGAACGGCTGGTAGTAATCGTAAAGGTTGATTTTTGCCGTCCTTCGAGACTTCCAAATCGTAGAATGTGTTCGTCTCGGTGGGATTTCTCCTCGTTCTCGATGCGGGTCACGTCGTAGACATCCGTACCGTGGACGAGGTGAGGGTCATCACGCGGGAAACGTTTTGATGTACTTTGGCAGGCGCACAAAACCGTCGTCGCGCAGGGAATACACTTCAATATTCACCCAAGAGGTCACGGAGCTGTCCGTGATGGTAGATCGTTGTGTCGTCGTCCACCATCATGCTGTTTCAGGTCGCCGGTCTTATCGCCGAGCTTAATGACATGGTGCTCATCGTTCATCGTAATCGCACACAGCGACCGGGTTATCCAGACCGTACTTTGCGATGTCTTCTTCCGTAGCGTGTACGGCGAGGACACCGGCAGCCGTCACGTTTTTGCAGCTGCCACAAAGTCGTCGATCTTGCCGGAATTCATGCCGGCGTAGAATCGGCTTTCTTGTGATGTCGTACGCGAGCACTTCGTCATCGGAAAGACCGAACTGAATTTCTTCCGGATAGTTCTGGCCGGAAAGGTGCAGGCTGTTGATTTCGCTTTGTGCGTCCGTCTCGGTACCGTCCGTCGCGGTGATGGTCGGCGTCGGAATTGCGTGATGAGAGCCTTATTGAGGAAGTCGTACTTAGACTGCTTCAAATACGTGGAAACGGGCACGATGTACACTTCGTCCCTCATACAGCATGTAAGAGCCGGAGGATTCACCGGCCTTATTGCCGATGGTGAACGTCTGGGACGTGCCGTCCGTGTAGTTCATGGTGATCTTGTAGTCTCGCCGCTGCCGAGACCGTACCGGAGAGGTCCTCTTACCGCACCGATCTCCTTTCGTCGGCGTGATGGAGTATAAGCGGCCTGCAAGGCTTTTTACGTTCGGAGTAGAGCACGTTGTCGTCCCAGCCTTCAATGGTGAAGGTCTGCTCGGTGTCGCCGCCGAGGTGGTCGTTTCCCGTCGGGATGATCGTGGCGCTGTCGTCCGCGGCGAGGTTCAATGCCGATGTTCTTTCACGTCTCCGGCAGTCTTATCGATCGGGTGCGGGCTCCGTGCTCTCGGAAACGGTGCTGGAACTGCTTGCGTCGTCTTCACCGTCCCGGAGACGTGTGGAGGCGCTGCGCTGCGGCAGCCGCGCCCAGCACGATGAGCACAACGAGCGTGATGATAATGTATTTTGTGGTTTTCTTCATGGAAAG
>VOFK01001771.1_pt1 | contig 17441 bp, 35 predicted proteins | sample 5384121 | NCBI WGS metagenome assembly VOFK01 (sample SAMN12384730, study PRJNA508395) | human gut metagenome | isolation source: healthy gut J | host: Homo sapiens
TGATAATCAGAAATCTATTGAAGAAACAAAAGCTAAGAAAGCAATGCAGCCAGCAGAGGGCATTGCGGGTGCTGCTTGCCTGCGGGGCGGCAGCGGTGCCGGGCTGGTTTTCCAGTTCGTGGCGGATGAAGGGTTCCAGAGTTCATCAAAAATTCACACCTCCGCCCCTAATTATTGCCCCTGCCAGAAGCGTTTTACACCCGCAGCTCTACGAAGTGGAGCCGCCGGTGCGGGCCTTGTGCACCACCACCTGTCGGTCGATGCGGTCCTTGAGCCCCACGTGGGAGATGATGCCCACCAGCCGGTCGCCCTCGGTCAGCCCTGCAAGTACGCGCATGGCCTGTTCCAGCGATTCCTCGTCCAGGCTGCCGAAGCCCTCGTCCAAGAAGAGGGTGTCCAGCCGGATGCCGCCGGCGTGCGCTGCACCTCGTCCGAGAGGCCCAGGGCCAGCGCCAGTGAGGCTCTTGAAGCTCTCGCCGCCAGACAGGGTCTTGACATTGCGGCGGGTGCCGTTGTAGTGGTCGATGACACCGAGGTCAAGCCCGGACTGGCTGCGCTGGTTCTCTGCCCCGATGCGCTCCAGCTCGTACTGCCCGGCGGTCATCTGCATCAGGCGGGTATTGGCGTAGCGCAGAATGCGGTCCAGGTAGTTCATCTGGATGTAGGCTTCCAGTTTGATCTTCTGCTTGCTGGTCAAAGTGCCGCCGCGCCGCCAGCGGCCAGCGCGCTCACCCACTGCCAGCGCTGTTCAGCGCCTGCCGCGCTTCGGCAGCGGTGCGGTATTTTTCAGCGGCCGTTTTGCACGGCAGCGCCGCTGTGCCAGCTGCTTTTTCCCCGCAGCGCAAAGCCTCGGGCGGCGGCAAGGCGGCCTGTTCTGCCTGTAAAATTCCAGCGGTGGGCAGGCCCGGTTCCCTTTTGGGCGGCGGTCTGCTGTGCGGTCAGCGCCTCCACAGCGGCCTCGGCGGCGGCATAAACGGTCTGCTCGGCCTGTTTGAGCTTGCGCTGCGCCTGCTCCATACCGGTGCGCAGGGTGCGGCGGTCGGCTTCCAGCTTGTCCGCGGGTGCCGCCTGTGCGCCCGCGCCGGGGTAGGGGCAGAGGCTGGCGCGCCGCAGCGGCGATTTGACTTTCCCCTCCAGCGCGTCGGCACTGGCATGCATGCGGCAGCGCGGCGATCGGCCTCGGCAGCGGCCTGCTCCAGCGCCGGGCGTTGGCGGGTTTGGCCTGCCGGTCGGCTTCCAGCTGTGCCTTGCGGCGGCAGTCGGCATCTGCCTGTCGGCACTGTGCTTTGCAGTCTGTCTGTGCCGTCTGCAAAGCGGCATTCTCTTCGGCCAGAACGTTGGTCATCAGGGCAAAGGTAAGGGGGACTGTCCCTCCGGCGTGGTAAAAGCGCTCCGGCAGCAGGGTTTCGGCGTCCCGCCGGAGGGAATTTTCGCCTCGTTGGCAGCGGCAAGGGCGCTCTGGGCGGCAGCGCTGGCGTTCTGCGCCTGCCGGTCGCGGCGGCAGCAGACTGCCGTGCGGCCTCCACCTGTGCCTGCGTGGGCGCGGTATGGGGCAGCAGGGCGCGGGCAGGGGTGATGGTGCTGCCGCACACCGGGGGCAGTGCGCCCTCGACAAAGGCTCTCGGCCAGCAGCCCGGCCTGTGCGTCCAAGAATGCCCGTTCCAGCGTATTCTGTCGGGTGCGGGCTTCGTCCTGTGCGGCGGCAGCGGCGCGGTAGCTCATCCTGCGCCTTGTGGGCGGTTTTGGCCTGCCGCTGGCAGTCCGCAAGCCGCTGTTCCAGCTTTGCCAGCGCTTCGCCGCGCTGTGTCAACTGGGCGCTGCGGTTTTGCAGCGCCAACAGCCGGGTGTCCGCGTCTGCCAGCGCGGCAAGTTCGGTCTCAGCGGCGGCAAGGGCGGCGTTCAGGCTGTCCAGCTGGGTGCGCCGCTTGTGCGCCTGCGCCGCCGCCAGCCGGGCGGCGTCCCGCGCTTTCGGTCTGCTGGCGGCAGAGGGTGTCCAGCGCGTCATAGGGCTGTGGGGCGCTCTGCGCCTGCGTCACCTGCGCGGTCAGGGCATCCAGCTGTGCAGCGTCCCCGGCGTGGCGGTCGGCCTCGGCGCGGGCAGCATCCAGTGCGGGCTTTGCGGCGGCAAGTCTCTGCCTGACGGGCAGCCAGTTGCTGCGCCAGCCGCTGCGCCTGCGGCGGCACCCAGCTGCTGCTGTACCGTGTCCAGCTGGGCTTCGGTGGCTTGCAGGGCGGTGCCGGCTTCTTCCAGCGCTGCCGCCTGCCGTGCGGTCAGGGTGTCCAGTAAAAGGGCAAGTGCCGTTTCCGGCACAGTCTGGCGCACAGGGCGCGCAGCGCCCGGCGTCCGGGTCCTCCGGGCTGAAAATTGCAGCCCGCCCAGCAGACTGTCCAGTTTTGGCGTTCTGGGCGGTGCGCTGCTGGTTCAGCGCGGCGGCTTCGGCCTGTAAGCGCCTCTTGCAGTTGGGCGTAGCGCTGGGTGCGGAACAGCTTGCGGAAGATACGGCTGCGCTCCTCCTCGGTGGAGGCGTTGAGCAGCTTTGTGAACTGACCCTGCGCGATGATCGCGATCTGGCAGAACTGGCTGTAGTCCAGCCCGATGATCTCCTGCACGGCGGCAGTCACATCCTTGGCTTTGGTCACCGGCGGACGGCCATCCGGTAGGTGAGGGTAGCATCCGCCTTCTCGGTGGTCATGCCCTCGCCGCGGGCCTTGGGGCGCTGGTACCCGGGTTGCGGCGCACCGTGTAGCGCACGCCGTGCACCTCAAATTCCAGCTCCACAAAGGTGGGGGTCTTGTCGTCTGCGTATTTGCAGCGCAGCATGGTGCCTCTCGCGATACGCCGCCGCTGGAATGATCGTACAGGGCGTATGTAATGGCATCAGAACATAGTAGTCTTGCCTGCGCCGGTGTCGCCGGTAACAAGGTACAGCCCGCCTTTGCCCAGTTTTTCCAGGTCAAGGGTGGTCTCGGCGGCATAGGGGCCAAAGGCCGAAAGGGTCAGGTCGCAGCGGTCTCATACAGTGTCGCCCTCCTTCCAGATCTCCTCGATCAGTTCCTGGCAGAATGCCGTCTGCTCGGCGGTCAGGGGCTGATTATTTTGCAGCTGGTAAAAAGGCAGCCAGATGTTCCAGCGGGGTGTTTGCTGTCTCGGTGCGCTCCGGGGCGCAGATCTCCTCCTCTTGGCGGGTGCGGCTGGTTGTCGTAGTCCAGCTGCATCAGGTTGGGGGTAGATGACTCGCAGCCGCGCCAGCGCATCCGGCACATCCTGCTCGTCGGTCAGGGTGATGTACAGATAGTCGTCCACGGCGGTGCCCTCGTAGCGGCGGCGGTCGGTCGCTCCATGTAGCTGCCGCGCAGCTTCCCGCAACTCGTGCTTCGGGGTAAGGGGCGCGGTGGTGCACCTCGCCCCTTTGACCACCCAGCTCCACAAAGGTAGCGCTTTGTGCTGGCTGCCCCGCCTCCGAGAAGGAGTACTTGAGCGGGTGCCGCAGTAGCGCACCGTTTCTCCGCCCCACCTTCTGCGGGCTGTGCAGATGCCCCAGCGCCACGTAGTCAAAGCGCATCGAACAGGCTGGCATCCACGCTGTCCACACCGCCCACCGAGGACTTCCTCGCTCGCAGGCAGGCGGCCCCGGCCACGAACTGATGGGCCACCAAGACGCTGCGGCGGGCGGGGTCCGGGGGCGCAGCGGCGCAGCACACAGGCAAGGGCATCGTTGTAGCTCTCCATAGGCTCGTCCGGCCAGACATGCCGCACCATGGCGGGCTTTAAAAAGGGCAGAAGGTACACATCCAGCGTGCCGTATCCGTCAGTGAGGGGGATGGGCCCGGCGCCCGGAGAACACCGGGCTGACGTAGACCCGGCTCCCCCGGCCAGCAGGGGCAGAGCCGAAACGCCACCCGGTCGGCGGAATCGTGGTTGCCGCTGATGGCGAACACCGGCAGCCGCCGCTCCGCCAGTTGGGTCAAAAAACCAGTCTAGCAGGCGCACCGCTTCGGCAGGGGGAACGGGCTTGTCGTAGAGGTCGCCTGCCAGCAGCACACGCCGTCCACGGGGTCTTATCCAGCAGGGTCAGAATTTCTTCCAGAATATACCGCTGGTCCTCCAGCATGGAGAACTCGCACACCCGCTTGCCCAGATGCAGGTCGGAAAGATGCAGAAAACGCAAACAGGAACACCGCCTTTCAAAAAAAGGTTTTCTCTATTATACAGCAGAGGTGGGGGGTGGGAGAACAGAAAAACTCCCAAGTCTCGCTGTTTGCGTTGCCAGCCCCCTTGGGGATGGGGCCTGGGGCAGTGCGGAAAACGGTGTCCGGTTTTAAAATGATTTTTCCGCTGAACATGGCTGGCACGGCGCACGCCGTGACGGAAAAATCGTTTTACGGCCTGTAAATCAGAACATCTTCTCCCATGTTCCTTCGCCGACCACGCCGTCGGCGCGTAAGGCCGTTGCGGCGCTGGAACCGCTGCACGGCGGCCGCTGCGGTGGCTGCGCCGATTTTCTGCCGTCGGTCGTTCAGCCGTTCACCCAGCGAATTGAGCTTCTGCTGCACCAGACGCACCGTGCCGCCGGAAGAGCCGCTGCGCAGGGCAATGCCGGGGTAGGGGCACATTCAGGCCGTGCTTGGCCGTGTAGCGGGTGTAGAGCACGTTCCATGTGTTCGCGCCCACCTTGCCGTCCATGTTCATCTTGTTTTCAGCTGGAACTCCTTCACGGCGTTCTCGGTGGAAATGCCGAAAGCGGCCGTCCGCCTTCAGCGCATCGTACCATGTGCACGCATCCCGCACACCGTTGAGCCACGTCTGCACAAGTGCCACGTCCGGCCCGGAGGAGCTGCGCTGGAGCAGGGAATAATAACCGGGAATCGCCATGAGGGATCCTCCTTTCCCTCCATGCTATGCGGCGGGGCGGCGTCACCGCCAGCAGCACTGTCTGCCGCCGGGCAGTCCCGGTGCTGCACCAGTCCACCAGCCGGAAGCGCAGGATGTACTGCCCGCAGACAAGGTCGTTTTCCGGCAGGAGCTGTAGCCGCCCGCATGCAAAGCTGGGCCACAGCCCGGTATAGCACACACCACCAGTTGCGTCCGCCGCCGCTGCCGATGTCGATGCGCACGGCATCGTACCGCCCGGCGGGCAGCTGACCGGTGGGGTAGCGCCGGGCGGGGAAGTGTCACATATTCACGAGGATAGCACCCGCACCGGGCACGGATGCCCCTGTGCGGTCAGCGCCCTGCGCCGCCAACTGAAATGCAAAGCCGCCCCAGGCCGCCCACGCCCGCGCCTCCGGTGCACTTTTTGGCGCCGGGCATTGTCTGCATTACGGCCAGCACTGCATCCCGCACCCGGAGCTTGGCGCTCTGGTCGCTACGGCATCGCTGGCTGCCCGGATGTGCAGCCGCAGGGTGTCGGCGCACCAGTGCCCCCTGGCATCCAGCTGGGTGTGCCCCAGCACAGCCCCTGCAAAGCGCCGTACAGTAGGTAAAGCCCGCCAGCAAGTTGGCGCACAGCAGGCCGCATTTGCCGGACGGAAAGCGGCTTTAAGAAAAAACGCACCATAAAAAACAGGCCCCTTCTTCTGGAAATGATAACCAGAGAATGGGCCTGTTGCAGCGGGCTTATACGATTTTTTTTAGTTCTTCAGCGACTGCATGGGCGCGGGCAGGCGGCCGCCGCGGTTGATGAAGACGGAGGGGTCGCGCTGGTTGACGGGCATGATGGGGACCGTAGCCCAGCAGACCGCCGAAATCGAGGATCTCGCCCGCCTTGCGGCCGATGGCCGGGATGACGCGGACAGCGGTGGTCTTGCTGTTCACCATGCCGATGGCGGCTTCGTCCGCAATGAGGGCGCTGATGACGGCAGGGGTGGTGTCGCCGGGGATGATGACCATGTCGATATCGATGCCCACCGAGCAGACGGCGGTCATGGCCTCGAGCTTCTCGATGGTCAGACATCCGCACTCGGCAGCGTGGATCATACCGTCGTCCTCGCTGACGGGGATAAAGGCACCGGACAGACCGCCGACATGGTTGGAGGCCATGACGCCGCCCTTCTTGACAGCGTCGTTCAGCAGGGCGAGACAGGCGGTGGTGCCGCAGCAGCCGCAGGTCTCAAGGCCCATCTCCTCGAGGATGTTGGCCACGCTGTCGCCCACGGCGGGGGTGGGGGCCAGCGACAGGTCGATGATGCCGGCGGGGTACGCCCAGCTCCTTAGAGGCGAGGTTCGCGACCAGCTGACCCACGCGGGTGATCTTGAAGGCGGTGCGCTTCACCAGCTCGGCCACCTGGTCGATGGGGGCATCCTTGGGCAGCCGGGCCAGCGCAGCGCGGACCGCGCCGGGGCCGGAGACACCGACGTTGATAACGCAGTCGGGCTCACCGGGGCCGTGGAAGGCGCCCGCCATAAAGGGATTGTCCTCGGGTGCGTTGCAGAAGACCACCAGCTTGGCTGCGCCGATGCACTGACGACGGTCGGCGGTCAGCTCGCTGGCCTTCTTTGACGGCCTCGCCCATCAAAGTTTGATGGCGTCCATGTTCGAGGCCCGCCTTGGTGGCACCGATGTTCACCGAGCTGCAGACGATGTCCGTCTCGGCCAGTGCGCGGGGAATGGACTCGATCAGGCGGCGGTCACCGGCAGAAAAGCCCCTTGTGCACCAGTGCACTGTAGCCGCCCACAAAGTTTACACCCACCTTTTTACCGGCGGCGTCCAGAGTTTTTGCAAACTCCACAGGGTCGGCATCCGGGCAGGCACCCAGCAGCATGGCGATGGGTGTGACACTGATGCGTTTGTTGATGATGGGGATACCGTACTCGGCACTGATATGCTCCACCGTGGATACAAGGTTTGCAGCCTTGGTGGTGATCTTGTTATAGATATTCTCGCAGCCTTCTTCGGGTCCGGGGGTCGATGCAGTCCAGCAGGCTGATGCCCATGGTGACGGTGCGCACGTCCAGATTGTCCTGAGTGAACATCTCGATGGTCTCGAGGATGTCACCGGTATTAAACATACTCATAAGCTGTTGCGGTACTCCCTTTCCGGATCAGATGGTGTGCATGGCATCAAAAACTTCCTGACGGGTAACATTGATCTGCATGCCCATCTCGGCAGCCAGTGCGTCGGTGCGCTTGTGCAGCTCTTCGTGGCCCACATTGCACTTGGAAATATCCACCAGCATGATCATGGCGAACATGCCCCTGCAGGATGCTCTGGGTCACGTCCTCAATGTTGATGTTCAGTTCGGTGCACAGACCGGCGACCTTGGCAACAACGCCCACGGTATCGTGTCCAATGACGGTAATGAAAGCTTTCATGGTTTCCACCCTCGTTTTCGCCTTGATTGATGAACGGTGCCGCAAAGCGTTCCGGCAGCACACGCTTACCCTTCCAGTATAGCAGATTTGGCAAAATTTGAACACACTTTTTGAATAAAAAAGAACAGACACAGGGAAGAAAAAGACATTCTATCCCAAAAAATTGGGTGCATTACGCCGGAGCTTGTGCTATACTTATAGATAATTTATTTCCCCGGGATTACGGGCTGAGAAGGAGCAAAATAACGACTATGGAACAGCTTTTGAAGATCCTGGAAGACAACGCGCGGCTGCCCATTGAGTATATCGCCACGATGCTGAATAAATCCCCCGCCGAGGTGGCGGCCATGATCGATCTGGCCCGGGCGCAGGGGCATCATCAAGGGCTACAAGACCCTTGTGGACTGGGGAAAAGGCCGGTGTCAACCGTGTGGAAGCCGTCATCGAGCTGAACGTCAGCCCCAAGAAGAGCCGCGGCTTCGACGAGATCGCAGCTACCATTGCCGCCTTCGACGAGGTGGAGAGCGTGCTGCTGATGAGCGGCGGTTACGACCTGCAGCTGGTCATCAAGGGACAGACCTTCCAGGAAATCGCCCTGTTTCGTGGCAAAGCGCCTGTAGTCCGCTGGATGACGTGCTGTCCACCGCCACCCACTTTGTGCTGCGCACCTATAAAAAGGAAGGCCGCCTGTATCAGGACGATGAAATTGATGAAAGAGAGTGCACGGTGCTGTGATGGACTACGATAAACTGATCGCGCCTGCCGCACGCGAGGCCATGCGCCCCTCCGGCATCCGCAAATTTTTTGATCTGGCCGCTGATATGCCCGAGTGCATCAGTCTGGGCGTGGGCGAGCCGGACTTTCAAAACACCGTGGGCTGTGCGCGAAGCAGGCATCGAGAGCCTGGAGCATGGCCGCACCCGCTACACCTCCAACGCAGGCCTGAAGGAGCTGCGCGCCGAGGTGGCAAAGTATCTGGAGCGGCGCATGGGCCTCCATTACGATCCGCTGCACGAGGTGCTCATCACGGTGGGTGGCAGCGAAGCCATTGATATGTGCATCCGCACGCTGGTCAAGCCCGGGGACGAGGTGATCATCCCGGAGCCGTGTTTTGTGTGTTATGAGCCCATCACCACCCTGTCCGGCGGCGTTCCGGTGCACGTTCCCTGCCGGCAGGAGGACGAGTTCCGCCTGCGTGCCGATGCGCTGAAGGCTGCCATCACCCCCCGCACCAAGCTGGTCATCATGCCCTTCCCCAACAACCCCACCGGTGCGGTGATGGAGCGGGAGGATCTGGAAGCAATCGCGCAAGTCCTGCGCGGCACCGATATCATGGTGCTGTCCGATGAAATCTACGCAGAGCTGAACTACGGTCTGCAGAAGCACGTTTCCATCGCCACGCTGCCCGGCATGGCAGAGCGGACGGTCGTGGTGAACGGCTTCTCCAAGACTTACGCCATGACGGGTTGGCGTCTGGGCTATGCCTGCGGCCCGGCACCCATCATCCGGATCATGACCAAGATCCACCAGAGCGCCATCATGAGTGCCCCCACCACCAGCCAGTACGCCGCCATCACTGCCCTGAAGGAGTGCGACGGCGAGATCGACCGCATGCGCGACGAGTACAATATGCGCCGCCGTCTGGTGGTGGCGCCTTCAACGAGATGGGACTGACCTGCTTTGAGCCGGCGGGGTGCGTTCTACGCCTTCCCCTGCATCAAGAGCACGGGCATGAGCAGTCAGGATTTCTGCACGAAGCTGCTGGAACAGAAGCATGTGGCCATCATCCCCGGGCGACGCCTTCGGTGCCTCCGGCGAGGGATACGCCCGTGTGTCCTACGCTTACTGGGTGGAGCACCTGATGGAGGCGCTATCCGAACCGCATCCGGGAGTTTTTGAAGGAAAAACGGCATCATCACGGAACTGAGGAGGAAGAACGATGGCAAAAGGCTGAACTGCGTGACCGGTTCTGGCCCCCGCAAAGCTCAATCTGGCGCTGGATGTGGTGGGCCTGCTGCCCGAACGGCTACCATAACCTGGATATGACGATGCAGGCTATCACCCTCTACGAGCGGGTGGTGCTGCGCCGCAGGCCAGAACCTGGACCTGACCCTGCCGGGCAGCCTTGTGGCCCCAACGCCCGGCGGGCAACACTGCCATCAAGGCAGCACTGGCTTTTTTTGACTACACCGGCCTTCTGGCGGGTGTGGACATCACTATTTATAAGAATATCCCGGTGCGGGCAGGGATGGCCGGCGGCAGCGCGGACGCCGCAGCCGTCCTCGTGGGTATGAATGGCTGTACGGGCACACCTTTCCATGAGCGAGCTCTGTGCGCTGGGGGCCAAGGTGGGCGCGGATGTGCCCTTTGCCCTGATGGGCGGCACCTGCCGGGTGCAGGGTGTGGGCGATTTTATCAAGGCGCTGCCGCCCGGTCCCGGAGTGCTGGTTCACGGTGGTAATGCCGGACTACGGCGTTTCCACCCCGGAAGCCTTTGCGGCTTATGACAAGGTCGGCAGCAGCCATCACCCCGACTGCGAAGCGCAGGAAGCCGCCATCCGCGCCGAGGACTTGGCCGCGGTGTGCCGCCGCAGGCAACGCGCTGGAAGAATGCAGCGGTGCCAAAGCGACAACGAGGCCATCAAGGCCGCTGCTCCGGGAGCCCACGGGGCTGTTACTGCCCTGATGACCGGCAGCGGCGCGGCAGTGTTCGGCGTGTTCGGGACGAAGCCGACGCCCGCACGGGCTGCCGCCGAGGCCGCAAAGGCGGCAGTGGCCGCAGGTGTGCGTGGCCCGGCCGGACGGGGCGGCGCGGGGTCAGCCCGAATAAAATGCTGCATAAATAAACCTCCTTTCCCAGGGGCATACTGGCCCCAAAGGAAAGGAGGTCTTTTGTGCAGACCTTTTATAAAATCTGCCTGATCCTGATGATCATTGGCGGCATCAACTGGGGGCTTGTGGGGCTTGTTCCAATTCGACTTTGTGGGCTGGCTGCTGGGCGGCAGCGCCTCCATCTGGTCCCGTATCGTGTTCACGCTGGTGGGCATTGGCAGCCCTTGGCGGCATCCGGAACTGTTCAGCGAAGAACCGGAGGAAGAAAAAAAAACGGCTGAAAAAACGCGTGCAGCAGCCGTTTGCGCGTTGCACTTTAAAAAACCAAGCTTGGGAAAATCCGCAGATTTCCCGGCTTGAAAATATAAAAAATATTTTTCTGCGTGGTTTACCGGTCGTTATCCACATCGTCCCACCCCACCAGGTCCGGCAGGGTGAGTGTTTCGTCCGAGCAGTGGGGCTTGCGCGGCGCTGGTCGGCGGCTTTCGTATGGATCACCTCGCGGGCAAGCTCCCGGATGGCGACGCAGTCCTCGGGCAGGTCGGTCTGGCTGCGGCCCGAGTGGATGAACAAGATCTTGCCCTCGTGGCCCACGATCAGGGTCATGGGCAGGATCTGCGGGGCATGCGGTCGTAGTGGTAACCGGCATCCCGGGCGCTTTTTGTAGATGCGCTGGGCAGAAAAGCTCCAGCTTAGGAGCCCGCGGCCTGTTCTACGCCAAGGTAGCCGTACAGCACCCCCGGCGCATCGCAGATGAGGGTGAAGGGAAACTCCGGCCCCTGTGTAGCCTCGGCCACCGCGGGGGGCTGAGCGCACCACGCAGGCCAGCCGCACACCCCGCAGTCTGGGCAGGGTCTTGTAAGTAGCGGGTCAGGTATTCCCGCGGGTGACAGGGTGGTCAAACCCGGGCAGGAAGATCATGACAAGGGGTGCTCCCCTTCGCACAGGGCGTAAAAATCGTTGCCCGGGGTGGTGGGGGTGTCAAAGGTGAAACGGGGGATGGAGGTGCCAACCAGATGTTCTGACTTCATGCCGCAATGCACATCCTTTCCATATTCAGTGATAAAAAAAATCCACACACTGCCCTCTGTTTTGCAGAGGACAGCGGTGGATGGATTACTATAAAAGATCCCGCCCGGTCGTCTGCGGTCAATCAAACCTACCCTTACGGACAGGTGGGTGCCCTGTCGCCGGATTCGCGCTTCCTCATCGAACCTCCATGGTCGACCCATGGCGGGGAGGTCTGCAATCCGCCGGAGAACCCGGGCTCCCGTTGAATGATTAGTAGGAGCATATAAACCGCAACAAATCGCGCCGGGCAGGAAGTCTTGCCTGGTAATTTGTCTGGGACTTATTCTTCGATGTCGTACTCGTCGCTCAGGCGCGCTTTTCAAACAGCTTGCCCTTCCAGCAGCACCTCGTCGTCGTCCACAACGTCCAGATATTCGCCTTCATCGTCCTCGCCGACGCTCAGGATGACCAGCTGGGCGTCCTCGTCCAGGTCTTCCTCGGTCTCGGCGTATTCCACAACAGCCAGATAATGCACACCCTTGTAGTCCAGCGCATCGATCACCTCAAATGTGATCTCGTTGCCGTCCTCATCCTCCAGGGTCATCAGGTCGGGCTGATCTTCTTCGGTGTTAGGGTTGGGGTTCTTGATTTCGTCAGACATAATATGTCTCCTGTATCGTGTCATAAAACGGGCTGTTTGTGTGCCGTCCCGCTTGGTCTGCATATAGTGTAGCGTTTTTTTGCCTGCTCGTCAAGATGCTTTTTCGCACAGAAATCTTTGCAAATTTTCACCAGTTTGCTCTCGCACTCTGCGCAGAATATGATATACTATCCTTGAATCTTCTGTGCACGGTGTGCCGTGCAGGTTAGTAAACAGTAGTATGGAGCGTGGGCGGAAATGATGCATAAAAAAAGATGGGCGGCGTTTGTGCTGGCAGCGGCGCTGGTGCTGACGGGCTGCAGCTTTCTGCACTTTGGCAAAGGCAGCGGCGGCAGTACAGCCCAGAAGATCGACCGCCCGGCAGTGGAGTCGGCGGAAGAGCAGTTTGCGCACCCTGCGGCGAGGGGACACCGTGGCAGTGTTCGACACCTCGGCTGGCGTGTTCCGGGCGGTGCTCTTCCCGGATAAGGCCCCGCAGGCACTATGATAACTTTGCGGGCGGCCTTGTGCAGGCAGGGTTACTACAACGGCCTGACAGTCTCCCGTGTGGAGAAGCGGCTTTTCGTGGTGGAGGCCGGACAGGGGGCCGACGGCAGGGGCAGTACCATCTGGAACGGCAGCCGCTACCCGGCTGAGACCACCGACAGCCTGCACCATTACGCCGGGGCGCTGTGTATGGGCACCGACGCCTCCGGCGCGTGCGCCAGCGTGTTCTATGTGGTGGAATCGCTGCCGGGGAACAGTCGGTGACGCAGGAACTGGCAGACCAGATGAACAGCGCGGGCTACCGCGCGGAGGTGGTTTCCGCCTATCAGACCGCGGGCGGCGGCGCCCTTATCTTGACTACACTGATACCGTGCTGGGGCAGGTGTATGAGGGCATGGACGTGGTGGATGCCATCGGTCAGACCGCTGTGGACGAGAACCAGAAGCCCACTGAGGCCATCACCATCCACAGCGTCAGCATTGAGACGTATCCAGTAACGTAGTAAAGCAAAAAGGACACCGTCAGCACAGGCCTTTTTGCTGATCTCGCCGGGGTGCTCCTTTGCGCCATGCAAGGTAATCCTCTAAGATGACCGTGGCGCTGACGGAATCCAAGAATTTCCTTTCCGCTTGGTGCCGAAGCTGCCGCCTCGTCCAGAAGGTCAGCGGCTTCACAGGTGGACTGGCGCTCGTCCCACATGCGTACGGGCAGCCCGCTCCAGAAGATCGATCGTCTTTGCCAGCTTTCGGCTCTTCATGGCCCGCTCGCCCTCGGTACCATCCATGTTCAGCGGCAGACCGATGACGATGAGCTCTGCCTGATTTTTGCTGTTTCGCAGACCTTGGCCGCCACTTTGGGCGGCCTTTTATCCGTGATCTGGGGCGTGATGGCGGTGGTAAGAAATTCGGTGCGGTCACAGGTGGCAAGGCCGGTGCGGCTGTCGCCGTAGTCAACGGCTAAAAATTTTCATACAGGCTTCCTCTTTGTGTTTGAAAAATTTTTCGGTTCAGTGTACCACAGAATAGGCTTGCAATTTTGTGGTACAATAATAACACTTTGGCAGGGCCCGCGGATTTTCGTGCAAGCGCAATAAACACAAGTGAAGATCGTCAAAAAGCTCCGGGACTGGAAGTGCCCCATGCTGAAAACTGGTTTTTAGGCGGTTCCGGCAGCGGCAAAGACCACCCTGCTGTATCCCGCATCCGCACCCGCGCCGAGGCAGGCTGGGGGCAGCATCCTGCTGGTGCCGGAGCAGTTCACGTCACTTCCTCCACCGAAGCACGCATCTACCGCGAATTGGGGGATGCCCTGTCCGGCATGGTGGAAAGCTATTCCTTCACCAGTCTGGCCGAGCATATCCCTTTGCGATAGGGGCGGCGCGGCGGTGCAGACCCTCTCTGACGCAGGCCGTGCCGTGCTGGTGCGCCGGGCCCTCGAGGAGCTGCAGGACAACGTCCACTATTATCACCGCCACCGGCGCCGGCCGCCTTCTGCCAGATGGCCGCAGAGACCATCGACGAGCTCAAGAGCGCCGGGCTTTCCGGGCCCGGCTGGCGGAGCTTGGCTGGGACTGCAGGGCCGAGAGCGGCAGAAGCTGGAGCGAACTGGCACTGATCTTTCAGGGGTATGAGACCCTGCTGGCCTGCAGCGGCATGGACCCTTCCGACCGTCTGGAGTTGGCGGCTGACCGTCTGGAAGCTGCTCTTGCCCGGGACGAGCTGCCGGACTTTCTGCGCGAGCGCGAAGTGTTCATTGATGAATTCGACACCTTTAACGCCCCCAAAAAGCGGCTGATGGGGCGATGCTGGCGGCGCTGCCCACCGTCACGGTGGCCCTGTGCGACGACGGCGCGCCCCTGCCTCCCCGGGGACGTGAGCCTTTTTCTCCGGTGCAAAGCAGGTGGCGGTGCAACTCCGCCAACTGGCCCGGAAAAAAACGGGCCGAGGTGGCCGCCCCCGAACTGCTGCGGCGGGATCTGCGCCATGCCGCCGCCCCCGGCCTTGCGGCGGTGACGGAGCTGCTGGAAACAGGGCTGCCGCCGTTGGATGCCCCGGCGGACGAAGTGCGGCTGTTTGCCGCTGCCAGCCGGGAAGAGGAGGCCCGCGCACCGCAGGCGCCATCCGCCGCCTGATGCGGCAGGGCGTGCGCTGCGGCAAAGGTGGCCGTGGTCTGCCGCGACATTGCAAAATACCGGGCTGCCGTGCGGTACGAGTTCCGCATGGCGGAGATCCCGCTGTACTGCGATGAACCCACCACCCCGGAGTTCAGCGCCCCGGCTACGGCGGTGCGTGCACTGCTGGCACTGCTGCGCGGTGCGGATATGACCGAAAACCTGACCATTCTTGCCAAAGACCGGCCTCTGCGCCTCTCACCGAGCCGCAGGTCTGCGCCCTTGAGAATTACGCCTACACCTGGTCGCCGAGCGCGGCGGCGTGGCGGGCGGAATTTCCAAGAACAACCCGAGGTTTCGGCGACATCACCCCCACCGAGGAGGACAATGCCAGGATCTGGCCATGGCGGAAAAGGCCCGCGCCCTGCTGGTGAACGCCACCGACGCACTGCGGAGCAAGGTGCGGAATGCCAACGCCGAGGCCATCAGCCGGGCGGTCTATTTCTGCCTGAAAAAGCTGGGTGCAGAAGGAGCAGCAGGCCGCACAGGTGGAGGCCATCCGCGCCGAGGGGGCATCCCGGCGGCGAGAGGAAGCGGCCCGGGAGTGGAACGTGGTGATGGGGCTTCTGAACCAGATGGGCCCATCTGCTGGGGGAGCAGACCGTTACCGTAGGCGAATACGAGATCTGTTCAGGCTGCTGCTCCGCTCTTCTGACCTTGGGCACATCCCGCAGACCTTGGATGCGGTGGTGCTGGCAAGCGCCGGTAAAATGCGTCTGGATGCGCCGGACTATGTGTTTGTGCTGGGGCTGGCCGAGGGGGAATTCCCGGCCGCGCCCGGCGAGGTGGGGCTGCTGACCCACGCCGACCGCGATGTGCTGATGGCACCAGCAGATCGACCTGCCGGACTGCTTTGAGAACCGCGTGGTGCGCGAACAGGTGTGCTGTTTACAAAGCCCTTACTGCACCGGCAAAAGGGGTTGTGGCTCAGCTGGCCCAAGGGGCAGGGCAAGACCCTGTGCGCTGCGCTGGAACCCATCGTGGAGGCACTGGAACCCTGCAGCCCCGGCGCTGGAGCTGCCCCGACCTCGCCGCCACCCCCGCAGACGGGGCTCCTAGACTGCTCGGCGGCGGCTGGCCGCTGACCGAACCGGAACGTGCCAGCCTGACCGAGGCACTGCACGCCCCCGGCGAGGGGTGCAGGCACCCGGGGGCTGGCACTGTTACAGCCGCATGGAGCAGGACCCGCCCCGGCAGGTGCATGATCTGCCTGCGCTGGAAGCGCTGCTGGGCGGAGCTGCTGCATTTCGCCCAGTCAGCTGGAAAAAATATTATACCTGCCGCTACGGCTATCTTTTTGCAGTATGTGCTGGGGCTAAGCCCCGCCGCGGGCCGAGCTCTCCGCCGACCAGAGCGGCACCCTCATGCACTGGGTGCTGCAAATGGCGCTGGACCCTCACCCCGGGGCAGACAACCCATGCGCCGGGCTGCGCCCCTTTTTGGAGCTGGATGATGCCGCCATGGCCGAGCTGGCCGGGCTGCTGGTGGACGAGTACGCTAAACGCTATCTGCCCGAGGATACCGCCCGGTTCGCCTATCTGCTCTCGCGGCTAAAAAAAGCATGGCAAGCCTTTTTGTGCTACCTGCGGGACGAGCAGCGACAATCCTGCTTCAAGCCCGTGGCCTGTGAGCTGAAGATCGGCTCCGGGGAGGATGCCGTGCCGCCCAAGTATACCACCTGTCGGACGGGCGCACCGTCCAGCTGGTCGGTACCGTGGACCGTGCCGACGAGTGGATCGAGGACGACGGCACCCGCTGGGTGCGGGTGGTGGACTATAAGACCGGCAGCAAAAAGCTGGACTTGAAGGAGGTCTACTGCGGTCTGGACTGCCAGATGCTGCTGTACCTGTTCAGCCTGACCCGGGATAAGAGCGGCCGCTTTTTACCGGCGCACAGCCCGCAGGTGTTCTGTACCTGCTGGCAGACCCGGCCCCCCAAGACCACCAACCGCGCGAGCAAGGCCGCCCGCAGGACGTGCAATACGAGCTGGACGGCCTTGTGAGAGACGAGCAGAAGATCTTTGATGCCATGGATGCGGACGAAACCGGCAGGGCAGTACCTGCCCTTCGGCTACCGCAACGGTGCACCCAGCCCCAGCCAGAAGGATAAGCGTGCGGACAATTGCAAGCTCAGCCGCATCCAGCTGCATCTGGATGATCTTGTCACCCAGATGGGCCAGCAGCTCTACGGCGGGCAGATCGATGCCGAGCCGCTGGTGGTGAGCAGCAGCAAAAGCCCCTGTATTTGGTGCGATTACAGCTTTATCTGCTGCCATGAGACCGGGTGCACGAGCGGGCGCTGGAAGCCCCTGCAAAGCCCTTTGAAGCCCGAGGAAGAACCCGAGAAGAATGAGGAGGAACAGCCGTGAGCGGACCAAATGGACCCCGGCCAGCGGGCCGCCATCGAGGACCGGGGCGGTGCGCTGCTGGTAAGCGCGGCCGCAGGCGGGCAGCGGCAAAACAGCGGTGTTGACCGAACGCGCGGTGCGGCTCATCACCGATCCGGACCACCCGGTCGATGCCAGACAGGCTGCTCATCGTCACCTTTACCAACGCGGCGGCGGCAGAGCTGCGCGCCCGCATCGGGCAGGCGCTGCTGCACCGCAGCCAGCTGCAGCCCGGCAACATGGCCTGCGCCGCCAGCGGATGCTGTTGCAGCGCGCGCCCATCTGCACCATTGATGCTTTTTGTCTGAACCTGCTGCACAAGCACTTTCAGGCACTGGATATCCCGCCGGACTTTGCCCCGGCAGATCCCGGTAACGTGCAGCTGCTGCGGGGGGCGGCACTGGCCGAAACGCTGGAAAACGCCTACCGCGACCCGGATTTCTGTGCCTTTGCAGACTTTTTACGGCAAAAGGGCCGCACCGATCAGGCCGCAGGCAATACCATCCTGCATGTGTACGATTTTTCTGCGGGCACCGTTGACCACGACCGCCGGACGAACATTCAGAACGAAGCACAAATGA
>VOFK01001034.1_pt1 | contig 17431 bp, 18 predicted proteins | sample 5384121 | NCBI WGS metagenome assembly VOFK01 (sample SAMN12384730, study PRJNA508395) | human gut metagenome | isolation source: healthy gut J | host: Homo sapiens
ATTAATAAAGTTCTTTATGTACCAACTCTTCAAACAGCAATGCATATTTTGCAACGACTGCTTCGGCGTATTTCTTCCCTTTTCCGGCACTTGCTTTTTTGGGATTGCCTATACCGGTGTCTTGCGAAACTTTTTGCCAGTTCCTCGGAATCCATGCCACTTTTTCATTCAACATTTGTGAGGTGAACTTCTTATAATCTCCGTTTCCGGCTTCGTCTAAATTTACCAATTCCGGATGATAATGCATCATAACAGAAGTTTCCAATTCATCTGCATGGTCACCCGGTTCATCAAAGTACTCTTTAGCAGGAACAAAGGCAAACCATTCGCTGCTGGCTATCAGGAAGTCGGGATAGTCCAGTGACAAGTCACGTATCATACTTTTTGAATGTATTGCCGCCATGTCCGTTGATAATGACCATTTTGCGGTATCCCCTGGGCGTATAGAGAGGCAACTATGTCGCTTAAAATCGCTTTTTGCGTTTCATAGCGATAATGGATGGATGCAGAAATCCAGCTCACGTTGTCCCGGATTCTGTGAACCGGCAGTGATGTAAGGCATGACCATGCAACGAATACCGTAATGTGTTTTTGCCAGTTTTGCAGCATCTAGTGCGATGTCGTGGCTCAGAATGCAGTCTGTCAGATAAGGCAGGTGCAGATTATGCGGTTCGGTAGCTCCCCAAGGGAGGAGGACCAAATCATATTTCAATGGTTTTACCTTGCCGTAACAGGTTACGGCAAGGTCTAGTTCTTTATCCATTATTTATAAGAATTTTTAAAGATATGCAGGATTTCTTCGTCTGTAATCGGGCGTGGGTCGAGAGTGAACAGTCCTCCCATCGTATCTCTTGCATTTTGCAGGAATTTGGGGAAATCTTCGGATTGGATACCAAATTCGCTCAGTTTGATAGAATGTACTTTACATTCTTTTTGCAGTGTAATCAATGCATCAATGAAATCGGACGGACGGTTGCTCTTTTTTCTGGGTCATCATTTTCATTTTTTCATGTAACGTTTTGTACAGTCATGCCGGAAAGTTTCGAAGTATGCCTCAGACAAGGCAATGAGTCCTGCTCCATGAGGAAGTTGTGGATAATAAGCACTCATGGCATGTTCTAATGAATGTTCGGAAGTGCAGCTTGAAGTGGCTTCCACCATGCCTGCCAAGGTGCTGGCCCAAGCAATTTTGGCACGCGCTTTCAAATTCTTTCCGTCGGCTACGGCTACTGGCAGATATTTGTAGATCAGACGGATGGCTTCTAAGGCGTAAAGATCACTGATGGGTGTTGCACAATTGGCGATAAAACCCTCTGCGGCATGGAAGAATGCATCGAACCCTTGATAGGCGGTGAGGTGCGGAGGAATGGAAACCATCAGTTCCGGGTCTACAATAGATAAGGTAGGGAAGGTCAGCTGGCAACCGAAGCCTATCTTTTCTTGAGCCGTTTCGTGGGTAATCACTGTCCATGGATCCATTTCTGTTCCGGTTCCGGCGGTGGTAGGGATGGCGATAATGGGAAGTGCTTTTGGTAACAGGGCGTCCTTTACCACTACCCCCTGATACATAATCCCAGTAGTCACCATCGTTGCAGGCCATAACAGCTATACTTTTGGCTGAGTCGATGGAACTTCCGCCTCCCAGTCCTACTACAAAGTCGCACTTTTCCTCCCGGCAGATGGCGGCTGCTTCCATGACGTGTTCTTTGATGGGGTTGGGAAGGATTTTATCGTAAACCAGTGTTTCTACATTATTCAGTCTTAATTGGGCAAGTACTCTCTCCAAATATCCATATTTCCGCATGGAAGTTCCGGATGAGATGACGACCAGTGCCTTTTTTCCCGGTAATTTTTCACTGGATAATTTCTTGATTTCTCCGCAGCCAAATACTAATTTGGTAGGGATGTATAAACTAAATACAGGATTTGCTTTCATGTTCTTTCGTATTTAAAGTTTCACTGGTAACAAATGTAGGAAAATAATAGTTTGCTTGTTTTAAGTAATTTGTTAAATTTTACATACTGCCGGATTGTATTCGTTTTCTTTAATTCAGTTTGAGATAGATACGTTTTTTCGATTATACTCGAAAAAAGAAATAAACAGTGTTTTTTTTTCGATTATACTCGAAAAAAACTATCTTTGTGGGAAAAGATTCGAGTATGGACGATAAATGGAAAGCTTTAGAAAAGTATAACCTTTGGGGTGGAAATACGTATCAATTGGGACTGGAACGGAAATCTTATACCGACAAGATTGGCAATTTTGTGGGGTCGTTATGTAGAATTTCATATATTCCCCTATAGTTATGCTGAATATTTACAGTTGATGCAGCAACCTGCCGGTCGGGCTTCTTATTTGGCCTATTTACAGAAAGGCGGTTTGCCCGAATTGTACAACCTGCCCACTGTCGAGTCAGAAAAACAGTATGTCGCTTCTGTGAAAGATACGATTTTGTTGCGTGATATAGTGAAGCGTAAACCCGTTCGTGATGTAAGGTTATTGGATGATATTTTTATTTATTTGGTGAATAATGCGTCCAATCTGTTTTCCGTTCAGCATATTGTTAATTTCTTTAAATCCAAGAACCGGAAGGTGAGTTATGATACCTTATCTAATTATCTAGGTTATATAGAAGAAGCTTTTTTTCCTTGCTTATAAAACAGAACGTTACAAATAAAAAGGAAAGGATGTGGTGGCAGGTAATTGCAAGTATTATCTGAATGACTTGTCCTTTAAGAATTTTCTTTATCCGGGCTTTGCTTATGGAGTCGGGTATTTGTTGGAGAATGCAGTATATTTGGAACTTCGTCGTTTAGGCTATATTGTATATACAGGTTCTTTTCGGGATAAAGAAGTTGATTTTGTTGCTATGAAGGACGATAGAGTGATTTATCTCCAAGCAACTTACATGTTGGAAACGGCACAAACCATGGAACGGGAATATGCTCCTTTGCTGACGATAGGTGATAATTATGAAAAATATGTCGTTTCCATGGATGAGGTACAATTCCCTTCCAATGAAGGGGTCAGGCATATACAGGCTTGGAATTTAAAGGAAATATTGTAGGAAATCAGTTTCTCTTTTTAATATACAGTTTTTGGTAAGAGTTGTCAAAACTCTGATGATATTGTCTGTAGTCTATTATCCAATGTTGCTCACCGCCCCCCGGATATGTAGAGCAGGAATAGCACCGAAGAGAGAGAGTATAGTGGATATTATTTGCTTGTGTGCAGTTGGCGCAAACATACGATTGGCATATCAGTCTGTATATCAGTATTCCGCTTATCTTTGCAGTCGCTATCGGGCTGAGTCTGCTTTCTTATTACTATTTTGAGAAACCGGCCAACCGCTGGGTAAAACGAATTTTAAATAAACAATAATAACTAGTTCATGGAAAAACAATTATCAGAAAAACTGCCACGCGTTGAGGTGGTGGATGCTTTACGGGGATTTGCAGTCATGGCAATTCTTTTAGTGCATAGTTTGGAGCATTTCATCTTTCCGGTTTATCCGGTAGACCAGCCTGCATGGTTGAATATACTGAATGACGGGGTATTCAATGTTACATTTACTTTATTGGCTGGAAAATCGTATGCCATTTTTGCTTTGCTGTTTGGATTTACATTTTATATTCAGTCGGCTAACCAACAGCGTAAAGGAAAAGATTTTGGTTATCGTTTTCTGTGGCGTTTGCTGTTATTGGTAGCTTTTGCTACGCTGAATGCAGCTTTTTTTCCGGCAGGAGATGTGTTGTTGCTGTTCTCGGTAGTGGGAATCGTATTGTTCGTGGTGCGCAAGTGGAGTGACTGTGCCATACTAGTTACGGCTATTTTGTTTCTATTGCAGCCCGTTGAGTGGTATCATTATATAGTAGGTCTGTTTGATCCTTCTCATACTTTGCCCGATTGGAGAGTGGGCGCGATGTATAAAGAAGTGGCGGAATATACCAAAGAGGGGAATTTGTGGGAGTTTTTGGGTAAGAATATGACCTTTTGTGGTCAGAAAGCCAGTCTATATTGGGCTCTGGGAGCAGGGCGTTTTTGGCAGACTGCCGGCTTGTTCTTGATGGGGTTGTATATCGGACGCAAACAATTGTTTGTAACTTCCGAAAAACATACTCGTTTTTGGGTGAAGGCTCTTATCATTTCCGCTATCTCTTTTGCTCCGCTTTTCCAACTGAAAGAGTTGATTATGGCTAGTGACAGTGAACTCATTCGCCAGACTGCCGGAACTGCTTTTGATATGTGGCAAAAGTTCGCTTTTACATTTGTACTGGTTGCTTCTTTTGTATTGCTTTATCAACGGGATAGGTTTAAGAATTTTGTATCAAATCTTCGTTATTATGGTAGGATGAGTCTGACCAATTATATCACCCAATCTATTGCCGGAGCTATTATTTATTTCCCTTTCGGACTTTATCTGGCTCCGTACTGTGGATATACGTTGAGTTTGCTGGTTGGTTTTGTACTCTTTTTTGTTGCAAGTACAGTTCTTGCAAATGGTGGTTGAAAGGACATAAGCAGGGACCGTTAGAGAGTCTTTGGCATAAATGGACCTGGATGTATTCCAAAAAAAATAAGGAACTTTGGGCAGGAGTTGCATATGCTATACGGAAGAGAGGAAAAGGCAAATTACCTTTTGCCTTCTCCTCTCTTCCGTATAGGGACTGATTCTTGTTTCCCAAGTTTCCCGAATATCAAAAAAGGATATCAGTTCAGGATTATAATCAATTGTTTTTGCCTTCTATCTGAATTTGAATTGCTTGTCCTGTACGTTGCAGACATTCTATAAAAATAGAAAGATGATTGGTCTTTTGCATCAACTCACATATAATTTCCTTTTTCTTCTGTGCACCAGGGTTCATAAGCACGTGGGAAAGTTTCACGTTGTTTATGGATATAAGGTGGAAGGACTGTTATCTGAATGCCTAACTCTTGGGCTTGTTTGTTTTATACGGCAAATATCTTCTTCTGTACAATCATTAAAAGACATTTTTTGTAAAGAACCCCGGATATTTTTGGTCAATGTCAAGATTGATTGTAGGCTTAGATAGGGATTGAAAGGTTTTTTCTCTGCTTTCTAGTTCCTTTATCAGATTGTTGATGTACTCATCGGCTTGAACAGATGATACAACTATGGAACATTCGTGGCGGGAGTATTCTTTATGGCGGTTGGCAGATAACCAGTTGAAAAAGAACCCTCTATAAGTGTATGGTTATCAATGGCCAATGATTTATTGTGGATACCTTTTACTTCAATGAGGGTTGCGCCATTTTCTATTAATATGTTCCGTCCCTCTTCGGCACGGCTGAGCAACTGATTAGTTTTCGTATCATAATCTAGAGACGAATCGGTGTAGACTGTGACATCCACTCCTCGTTGTACCGTGTGGCGTATCAGCGGAACCAACTGGTCGTTTTCTATGGCGTGGATAGATATGAATGGAGATACAATCAGCAGACGGTGTCTTGCTTTTTCAAAAGCTTGGTGCAGAACCTGGATATGCTCTTCTGTGGTGGACAGACGAAGGGTGGGGTGGTAGGTGCACAGCGGAACTTCCTGTTGGTAAATAAAGTTGTTGGAAATCTCGTTGGATGGATCATCGAAAAGCCATTTAGCCATATTTCCTACCGGGGTGTTTTCTTCCGGATGGAAAATATTCATGTTGCCAAAAACAATGAAATGATGCTGAGCGCGCGATATCGCTACATTGAGCATATTGTATTTTCCATCACGCTCCATAAAAAGAGAATGGTCTTCGGGAGAGTTGACTGTTGAAAAAAGAACAATCGGACATTGGGCACCTTGCAGGGAATGTACGGTGCCGATGATCATATCTTTATATTTCTCATTTCCTGATATTTTTTGTATTTGATGCCGTATTTCGGCCTCTTGGGCTTTAAAAGGAGTTACTACGGCTACAATTTCATGAATAGGCTTTTTATAGGTCTTTTCCAGATTATCTTTTTCCAGTTCCAGCCAACAGACAATGGCTTCCGCTTCAGCCCGGTTGAGGCGACTTCCTGTTTTTCCAGGGCTGCTGTAACTGTTGATGTGTACATATCCTTTGGAAGGGAGGGACTTGTATTTTACTTCGTTACCTTTTTTAGGAAGTAACCTGCCGTGGTAAACATAATCATTGCAATAAGCAATAATGGAATCTACGCATCGTCTGTGTTCGGTCAGAAAAGCTCCTTTTTCACCTTTTACTGTAAAATTACAGCTTTTACGTGCCAGTTTCATTATACTTCCGGAAGAAGAAAGGAAACCATTGTTTTCTAAAAAACGGTATTTTTCCGAGGACTGGTTGGAAACAATGCCCAGATTCTTTAAATTAATGAATGAATATTCATCAGAAATGGACCATACAGGCTCTATTTGTTGAATATCACCTACTAAAATCGCTTGCTTGGCCAAACTGAAGGAGGGAACGGCAAGTTCGGGTGAAACTTGTCCGGATTCATCTACAATCAACAGATCTATTCCATTGTATAAAGGAATATCCCATTTGCCGTTCTCCGCATAGGTCATATACTTGGGTAGAGAATGGAAAGTAGAGATGAAAACAGGCATTACGCAAGCCAAACGTTTTAATCTTTGGGTATAGGCTTCTTGTGTGCGCTGCTTACCTTCATCGCACTTGCTTAACCGGTGAATAAACTCGGCTTCCCGATAATGTATGGCATACCAGAACATTTGATACCGATAGCTGATATCCAGCCTTACTGCCATGTCTTCTGTATAAGGTAAGTTGCCATACTCAGGGTTGGAACTTATTTTTTCGTAACGTTCTTTGAATTCTTCTGTCAAAGTCCACTGTTCTATTACTTTGTCGTAGGAGGGTAATGGCTCATGGAATTTACGGATAAACTTCTGTAATATATTGTTTTCCTTCCGGTTTCCGTATTCTGTTGTTTCGGCAGCTTGGATACAGAGAATAATCTTTTTTTGGAGGGCTTGCATTTCTTTACGGAGAAATTGCCGGCATTTTGTTTCGTCTTGATAGTTTTTCTTGAAAAAGAATAGGATAAAATGAAGATTTGAGCAGAATTGAGCATTTCAACTGACTGTCAGTAGGTTTGGGCATAGGTTGGCACAAGGTGGCACAGATGGGGAAGACAGGCTTTGGGAAGAATATGGAAACAGATGCACTTCCAAATCATTACCCGATATCGGATGCACTTTTAATACTAACGGTCTATATTTCTGTGTTCTGCGTAGGTTTACATTCTGCCCTTACAACTCCCATAAACTAATTTTGCACCAAACAAAAAGTAAGGATTATGAGGAGTACATTCAAGACCGTGTTCTACGTGAACGCAAGCAAAGAGAAGAACGGAGTTGTCCCCATCATGGGACGTGTGACCATCAACGGGACTATCGCACAGTTCAGTTGCAAGCAGACCATCCCAAAAGCACTTTGGGATGCGAAAGGCAACCGCGCCAAAGGCAAGAGCAGGAAGCACAGGCGGTAAACTTCGCGTTGGACAACATCAAGGCGCAGATAACGAAGCACTACCAGCGTCTTTCCGACCGTGAAGCCTGTGTGACCGCCGAAATGGTACGTAATGCTTATCAGGGCATAGGCACAGAGTATGAGACCTTGCTACGTGCCTTTGACAAGGAGAACGCGGATTTTGCCAAACGTGTGGGCAAAGACCGCTCCAAGCGCACATATCTGAAATACCTGACTGTCCGCAAATATTTGGCTGAGTTTATCAGAAAGCAATATAAACGTGCCGACATAACGATGAACGAACTTACGGAGGATTTCATCCGCGACTATTGCCTGTATCTGCGCAACGAGGCAGGGCTTGCACAATCTTCCGTGTGGATATACTCCATACCATTGAAACATATCGTCACCACAGCACACTACAACGGAAAGATACCGAGAAACCCGTTTGCAATGTACCACGTTGACCCCGACCACAAGGAACGTGGTTTCCTTACGGAAGAGGAACTTCAGGCATTGGGCGCAATCAAACTGGAGAATCCCAACTTTGCACTGGCAAGGGACTTGTTCCTGTTCGGATGCTGGACGGGCATATCGTTCATAGACATCAAGAACCTCACGACTGACAATATCGTGGAAATGAACGGTGCGCTGTGGATTGTGTCGAAACGGCAAAGACAGGTGTCCCGTTCCAAGTCAAGCTGATGGACATTCCGATGCAGATAATCAAGCGTTACGAGCCGTTCCGAAAAGAAAAGAGGCTATTTAACATAGGCTCACTTGACATGGTAAACAAACGCATAAAGAACATAGCGAAGAAGTGCGGTATCGAGAAGCCGGTTTCCTTTCACCTCAGCCGCCACAGCTTCGCTGTCATGGCATTGAACTACGGTATGCCGATAGAAAGCGTGAGCAAGATACTCGGACATACGGACATCAAGACCACGCAAATTTATGCCAAGGTAACGAACACGAAACTAAACAGCGACATTTCCGCCTTTGAGAACAAAATAAGCGGACGTTTCGACATATAACCGCTTGATTATGGAACGGGGCATTATTACGATGAATGAGTACGGTAGAGTGACTATACCCACTTCTACAAATGTATGGATGACAGAGGCAGAGCAGTCCTCATTGTTGGGTACAATCGCCCCAACACTCCGTGCCGCCATCCGAGCCGTATATAAAAGTGGAGTGCTGAAACGACATGAGGCAGAACGGTATATCCGTTTGCCCGACGGCTACGGCATGGAAGTGTACGCCCTGCCTATGGTCGTGGCAATTGCATTCCGCATCAATACCCCATGTGCGGCAATGGTGCGCGATACCCTGCTGGAAAGGCTGTACGGGCGAAAAGAAAGACAAGTCCTGTGGGTGTCAATTGACAGACCGATGTGCGAGTGTTAGAGCGTGGGTACGTACCTACGCTAACTGCCCGAAGAAGCGACAAGGGAATGCTTCTTCGGGCTTTATTTTTTTGTTTTGCTGCACATTTTCTTATGTGCTTTTCTGCATTTTCTCGTCTGTCGGTTACGATTGCGCCATTCCGCTTCGTTTTGCGTATCAAGGTTTTAAGCATTATACCGTAGCTTTGCATCCGATTGTTTAACCTGTTGCCGACACTGCTGTCGGCGGCATAAAACCAAGCAAAGCCTATGGCAGAACAAGACGAATTCATCCGCGTGGGGACAACCCTCTACAAGATTGTTGACCAGCCACTGATTGACGGGGGCTGTGTGAAGAAACGCATCGCATGGAACTCCGAGACATTGAGGCAGGACTACGGCAAAGACCGCATGGCGACCGTGCCGAAGTATGACGGTTTCTGTACCGTCCCCGACCATGTGGGTTACAAGCCCGTAGTCGGAAAGTTCCTCAACCTCTACGAGCCGATAGGACACCGACCGCAGGAAGGCGGCTTCCCCTGCATCCGCTCGTTGGTGGAACACATCTTCGGGGAGCAATACGAGTTGGGCATGGACTACCTGCAACTGCTCTACCTTTATCCTATTCAGAAACTTCCTATCCTGCTGTTCGTGTCCGAAGAACGGAACACGGGCAAAAGCACGTTCCTCAACTTCCTGAAAGCCATCTTTAAAGACAATGTGACGTTCAATACCAACGAGGACTTCCGCAGCCAGTTCAATTCCGATTGGACAGGGAAACTGCTCATCATGGTGGATGAAGTACTGCTCAACCGCAGGGAGGACAGTGAACGGTTGAAGAACCTCAGTACTACATTGTCCTATAAGGTGGAAGCCAAAGGCAAAGACCGTAACGAAATAGGTTTCTTCGCCAAGTTCGTGTTGTGTTCCAACAACGAGCATCTGCCCGTTATCATAGATGCAGGCGAGACACGCTATTGGGTACGCAAGATAGGACGGTTGCAGTGTGATGACACCGATTTCCTGCAAAAGCTGAAGGATGAAATCCCCGCTTTCCTGTACTTCCTTATCCATAGGGAGTTGTCAACGAAAAAGAAAGCCGTATGTGGTTTGCCCCGAAGCTGATTGAGACGGAAGCCCTGCGGAAGATAATCCGCAGCAACCGTAACCGTCTGGAGATTGAGATGGCAGACTTGCTGCTTGACATCATGGCGAAGATGGAGGTGGAAACGGTGTCATTCTGCCTAAACGACATCATCCCCCTGTTGCTGTGTTCGCAGGTCAAGGCGGAGAAGCCGCAGGTGCGTAAAGTGTTGCAGGAGTGCTGGAAACTATCACCGGCACCCAACGGGCTTACCTATACCACCTACGTGTATGGCGGTGACGGACGCTATCATACCCGTAAAGACGTGGGCAGGTATTACACTGTGACAAAAGTACTGCTGGAGAGCCTCTGATATTCTGTTGAATTGTTGAATAGATATAATATGATGTTGATATATAGCAAAATACAGGCTCAACAGAAAACCAACAACGCCAAACGGACGATGAAGAGGAAACATTGCAGTATCCGGTTCTGCCATCACTTTTTCTTTTCGCTGTCGTTTGTTGTGCATTATGTGTTTGTTGAGGATAAGTTGAATATGTATAACACAATGTTTCAATGTGTTACCATCCATTCTCAACGGTTCAACGTTTTTACATACCTCAACAAGTCCGCAGGGAAACGGTTGGACATTCCAAGTAGGTACGTATGCCGACATGACATCATCCCGACAAGCAGACATGGCAACATGACGGCATGACGTACCATCCCAAACTGGCGAAAGAGGGAAAAACATACGGCAACTACCGACAGCGTAGCGGATTTTGAGGAACGGAAAAGCCATAGCTCATTAGGGCGTTTTCTTCACGCACCGCTGCGCTAATGCTAAAAACGCCCCAATGAGCCAACGGGGTTACACCCCTCTGGACACCCCCGTTTTCATGCGGCACGACCGCAGCGGACGGGCATGAACAAACAAGTTTGTATAACCTATAAAAACAAAAGACGAACATGGGATACATAAGCATCCAATTCAACAAGGCGAAAGGCTCGGCGGACACGGGAGCGTCCGACCACATCGAACGCAAGACCATACCCAAGAACGCCGACCCTACACGCACCTGCCTCAACCGTGAGCTGGTGGACTTCCCCGATGGCGTGACGAACCGTACCGAGGCGATCAACCACCGTATCCGCACGGCAGGCATCAAGAGGAAGATAACGCCCGACCAAGTGAGGGCAATCCGCATCGTGCTTTCGGGCACACATGAGGACATGATGAAAGTGCAGGACGAGGGTAGGCTGAACGAATGGTGTGCGGACAACCTGCAATGGTTGCACCGCACGTTCGGACGGGAGAATACCGTTTCGGCAGTCCTGCACATGGACGAGCATACGCCGCACATCCACGCTACGGTCGTACCGATTGTAACGGGCGAACGCAGGAAAGCGAAAAAGAAGCAACAGGTGGAAGGCAAGCGCACCTACCGTAAGAAAACGGATGCCATTCGCCTGTGCGCTGATGACGTACTGACACGTGAGAAGCTGTCAGCCTATCACGACAGCTACGCGGAGGCAATGGCGAAATACAGCTTGCAGCGTGGCATCCGTGGCTCGGAGGCACGGCATACCACCACCGCCCAATACTACCGTGATTTGAAGCGGCAGACGGGAGAACTTGAAGCCAATGTGCAGCAGTTGCAAACGGAAAGACAACAGGCGGAACAGAAACTTGACGAGGTGAAGCAAGGAATCAAGTCGGAAAAACTGGAAGCCGCTAAGACTGAGGCGAAAGCCGCACTCGTGGCAAAGGTCGGTTCTCTTTTAGGCGGTGGAAAGTTGAAAGCGGAAAGGGAAGGGTTTCAGCATCGCATAACGGAACTTGAAAATCAAAATGCAAGGTTAGAGCAACGTATCAAGCAGATGGAATGTGAACACCAAACCCAATGCAGCAAGTTCGGTGAGTATATAGACAAGGTAAAACGATACTTTCCTCATGTGGATAAATTGTTGCCCCTGATAGACTTCTGTCGTAATACGTTGCACTTCTCCGAACAGATAATCCAAGAATTGTGCAAGTTGAAGAAGGTGAAGTTAAAGGGTGATTTTTATTCACCCGAATTTAACCGTAAATTCCATGCAGAAGGTGCGGCTTTCTCGTTTGAAGAAGATAAAAGCAGAACTGGACATTTCCGAATATGCGTGAATGATATTCCGCTTGTGCAATGGTTCCGGCAGAAGGCGCATGAATGGAGAAACGGTTTGGGGATTACTACCCAAAAGCAAAGTAATGGGATGAAAATTTAATGCACGCGCATAAATCCCGCTCAAACAGTCTCAAAAAGTAAAGAAAATCATTCAATGAAAGGAATTTATCAAGGATTTTAGCTACTTTTGCAATTGGATTGGGGAAGCCCTTTCCGAAACATAGAAAAAGAAGAAGCGTTATGCTTATCTTGTAGAACGGAAACCTGAGAAATTTCTGAATTGTGTACAAGGGTAGCATAGTGGTTCTCACGCTATAGCGTGGGCTGCTATTACTACATCTGTACACAGGGTTTTCTCAGGACCTCCGAACTAAGACGTAGCATCGCAGTGCCACGCTTCGTGTTTTGGATAAGTGTCAATAATTATCATTAAAATAGTGAACATTATGAAAAATGTTATTACCTTACTATCCTGTGCAGTTGCATTAGTTATGACTTCTTGCACACTCTCTAACGAGGAAAAAGCTGAGAAGTTGGTTAAAGAGACGCTTAAAGACTATCTCTATCACCCAGATTCTTATGAACCAATATCAACAAAAGTTGATAGTATGTTCATTGATGTAACTACTATTGAACCTATTATGAAAATTAGTGAGGACATCAAAGATTTGATGTCTAAAATAAACAGATGTAAAATGAAAGTCGAATCCGCAGAATCTTCTATGGATATTTTTGCTCCTAATGGATATTCTTCTCAATACTCTCGTGGAGAATATGCGCGGGCAAAAAAAGAGAAAGAAGAAGCCAAATCTGATTTGGATAAATATACCAAGAAACTTTCAGAACAACTTGTTTCTCTAAAAGAAAATGTTGCAAAATATCACAAAGGTGAATTTACAGGTTGGGCGGTAAGTCATAGATTTAGGAGTCTTAATGGCGCAGGCTCAATGACCATTCCGGGAGAAATGATTTTCTTTTGCGATAAAGAGTTTACAACTTGTGGCGGTTATGAAGTTGATAAGTTTGAGAACTTTGCAAAAATCTTGAAAGCTGTAGATGAAGCAACTTCTGATGAAGATATAATAGATTATTTTAGGGAGGATAGTTTTTTACTGTAACTCCCGTCTTTTAATAGAATAGAAAGTTAGCGTGCCTTCATGGCACGTTAACCTTTTATACAATGTAAACTTTATCAACGGCAAATCTTTCTTTTAGTATGCAGGCATTGTTTATTGGGGTAATTTGTATTATAACTATTTCAATTTGTTATATAGCTATAACAAGAACACGCCTAAAAAATAAGTCCAAGGAACTTTCTGAAAAGTTAAACCACATCTTCTTATAGCAATAAATCCAATTATGAGCAAGCAAGAGAAAGATTGTCGGCATTAAACAACGGAGCATTTATTGATATTCCGTCCGACCTTAATAGCACTTTTTCAGGGAAGATAATATCTGCAACGCAAGAAAAAGATTTTGTCAATCATTATAAGCCGCATTTTCAAGAAGCATATTCACTTGTTAAGAAACTTGAAGCCTTTAATATCACTCCATCTGAAACCATATTCAAATTTATCAGTGACTTTGGGGCTATCAATAGACTTGTAAAACAACATAATGAGGGAATCATTACATTTCTACTTGACACGCATAAAGAGTTTTTCGACCATTGCCTAAAATATCCGTTAGACAAGCAACAAAGACGCTCAATCGTTTCAGAAGAAGAAAATTGTTTAGTAGTCAGTAGTGCAGGGAGTGGAAAGACTTCATCCATCGTAGGGAAAGTAAAGTATTTGACTGAAATAAAGAAAATCAACCCTCAAAATATTCTCCTTATCAGCTACACAAACAAGGCTGCCGCTGAATTAACAGAAAGAATGGGTATTGCTGGTTTGCGAGGGTACACTTTTCACAAACTTGCCCTTGACATTATCGGACAGACAACAGGACAAAAGCCATCAATATATGAAAATACGGACGCGCTCTTCGTGAAAATCTACCATGAATTATTGAACGACAAGAAATTCAAGAAAAGCGTAATAGAATACTTCATTGATTATCAAACGCCCGAAAAGGAGTGGGAAAAGCGGAAGAATGAGCGTAGGCAACAACTTTCAGAGCAAAAAGAGGTGCGTTTGAAAGCAACGTTTCCCGATATGGACGGAAAAACTGTTTATGTACGGAGTGAACAAGAGCAGAAAATATGCTTTGCGCTATCTTCCCTTAGCGTAAAATTCAGATATGAAGAGCCATACGAGCATCCATTGGTAGACGAGATGCACTCTCAATACAAACCGGATTTTTCCATTTATTTTGAACAAGGTGGAGAAACAAAGCGAATATATTTAGAGCATTTTGGAGTGGACGAGCATGGGCTTGTTCCTATATGGTTTGCCAAAGACAGAGGCATTACCTATGAAGAAGCAAACCAAAAGTACAACGATGGCATAACATGGAAAAAAGCGGCACATGAGAAATTCAGCACTAAGCTGTTGACAACTTCAAGTGCAGACTTTCATTATTCCGATATTCGGGAGAAGTTGAAAACCTTATTGGAAAAGGCTGATGTTTCCATCCAAGAGAAAACAGATGCAGAATTATACGATATGGTTCTTCCCCCGAACAGCAAGCATGAGAAGGCTTTTATCCGCCTTGTCGTGACTTTCGTGACATTGATAAAGTCAAGTTGCAAATCTGTAGATGAAGTATTAAGGCAAACTAAAAACGCAGGGGACGAACGCAGTACGTTCATTATCAAAAACATCTTTCAGCCCGTTTATAAACGGTATATTGAAGAATTGGCGAACATCAACCAAATAGATTTTACGGATGCAATTCTGCAAGCTACCGACATTTGTCGTTCCTCCCATCCTGTGAAGTATGATTATATCATTGTGGATGAGTTTCAAGACATATCAGTTGACCGTTACAACTTCTTAAAAGTATTGCGAGAGGGAAATCCACCCCCCAAGTTGTATTGTGTGGGCGATGACTGGCAGTCCATCTATCGTTTTTCGGGGAGCGACATGGCACTTTTCAATCAGTTTTCAGATTACTTCGGCCAGACAGAAATCAATAAGATTGAAACAACATATCGGTTTGGAGAGCCTTTAGTCAGCCTGTCCTCGCAATTTATCCAACGCAACGAAGCCCAAATTAAAAAGAACATCCATCCTTTTAACCCACAAGTTAAAACAGAATTACAGTTTTGCGATTATGAAAGACGAGATTATTGCAATGTTATCGGACAATTGGTCGCGTCAATTCCATTAGACAAATCAGTCTTTTTGTTAGGGAGATATTCCTTTGACGATTATTACCTGTCGTTCATGTATAAATCCGTGAAAGAGGGTAATCGCTTTTTCTATATCATCGGAGACAGGAAAATAGAGTTTCTGACCGTTCATAAATCCAAAGGACTTGAAGCAGACTATGTGATAATTCTTCAATGCAACAAGGACACATACGGGTTTCCCTCACTTGTAAGCGATGACCCTGTGCTTAATTATGTCTTGACAAAAAGCGACCAATATCCATACGGAGAAGAACGCAGGCTGTTTTATGTAGCCATTACCAGAGCTAAAGTAAAGACCTATATACTGTATGACAGACGCTTTCCTTCCGTTTTCGTGGACGAATTCTTGCATCCGGAAAAAATCACGGAAGAAAGTTATGCCAAGCATCCAAACGCCAACAAAAAGTGGACACGCAGTGCGGATAATTTTCTGCTTACCCTTTATCATGAAGGGAAAAGTATAAAATACATAGCCGAGAAAATGGGCAGAAGTCAAACCTCGATAGTAATGCGATTAGGAAAATTGGAAGGGAAACGGCAATAAAATACTGATTGCATTTCGTTTGTCGAAAATATATGTTACCTTTGCATAGAGTTGTTTGACAGCAATGTACTGCACATCGCAGAATTTATGACCGTTGCCAAGTCATTACCTCACTTGTGGCAAAAAGTGCGCAAGTTGCTTATTCCTAAATTATTCCTATCTTATAGCTGTATTTAAAGAAAAAGTTATTGAAGCATTGCAGATAGAATTGTTTGTACTCTTCTTGACGTTCAGGTGTATCGTATGCTGCCGGAAATCCATCCCCTTTGGGGTTGAACATCATTTTGTACTGTTGTTGCAGCTCTTTTTTCCCTGACAGATATAGGCCTAATGTATCCAGTTCGGGTAGCCAGCGGTTGGACAACCGGGGATGTGTTGTGTCATTGGTTGTTTCCGCTTTGAAATCCTTTAGGATATTGGTGATCGCCTGATTATTAGCTGAACTTGCAACTATAATTTCCGGCTCTTCCGGATTGTTTAGAATGTTATGAGCAAGTCTGTTTGCGATGACAGTTTGCAGAAAAGTGGTTTTTCCTGTTCCCGGAGGACCGTTGACGACAAAAATATCAGCACATTCCGGTGTTGTGTACATTGCTAGTGTTTCGCGTTGAGATATGGACAAAGGAAAGTCGCTGCTCATTTGTGCCCAGTGTTCTTGGTTGCAATATACTTTCCGGTTAGTTGGAATAGGAAGAGCGTTAGCAGATTTTGTTTGTATTAATAAATTCAACAGGGGATGTGGAGTGGTATTGTCATCTTTTAAGAGTTTGTCATATAGTGTGATTATGGGCTGTGCCATATTGCGCTCGGAGGCTTTTATGATAATGATTTCTGGATTATCATAGTAATTCATTGTGCTGAAAGTTTTGCCGGTTGCTTTCTTGAAAAGCTGCTCGCATGCTTGCCAATAGGCCTCCCATTTTGTTTCTTCAGTGTTAAAATTGGATAGTAGTTGATCTACTTTTGAAAGAGAAGCTATAGTGCGGTCATTGGCTGCATTAGGCTCCAAAAATTTACGAATAAATATTGGGATTCTGTCTGATTCGTTCTCGCATACGGTTAGTTTGCCGTCAGGCAACATGGTGGCAGTAATCAAGAAGGGATATTCCGGTCTTTCTGATTGGGAAGTCCAGCCGTTTTCAAATTCGGGCAAAAGAATACAAGGAGCAATCATTACTTTTTGTTTTTCATTGCTGTCTTCTGCTTTCCAATCAGGGAAAATAACAGGAATACTTTTGAGAGGAATGAATTTAAGTATCTTGTCATCAATGTTTAGGGTGATTCGTGGTCCTTTGAGAGCAATAGCTTTGCGCTCTGCATCTTGAAGACAAGTTTTCCAGTATTTTAGTAAGGTCTGGTCCATTTGTTTTTACGTTTGTGTGATGGAATAATTTACAAATATAAGAAAATAGGTGAAAAGAATACGGTAATTGGAGTAACATTCCTGAATTTATGATTTTTTTACATTAAGAGGGATTGGAGATGTCGGGATAA
>VOFK01004058.1_pt1 | contig 17428 bp, 21 predicted proteins | sample 5384121 | NCBI WGS metagenome assembly VOFK01 (sample SAMN12384730, study PRJNA508395) | human gut metagenome | isolation source: healthy gut J | host: Homo sapiens
TATTACGTATTGTTGGCGTCAAACCCTCGTTGCCTCCCAGCCCCGGCATGCATATAATAAGGTCGTATGGCATGGAAGACAGTTGCGCCAATGCTTCCTCGCAAGTGGAAACCTGGGTGAAACGCGGCGGGTAGCGCAGGGAAAGCGAGGTGTATTCATTGAAGATTTTCTCATCGATGCGTCCGTCGTCCTCCAGCATGAAAGCGTCATAAGGGTTGGCGATTAAAAGCACATTGAAAATACGCCGCGTCATGAGGTTGGCGAACTGCGTATCTTTGAAATATAGCTGGTTTAATTTAAACTTACTAAGCATGTTCTCTCATGGTTTATTAGTTCGGAGGACAAAAAGTAACAATTAAAATGAAGAATGAGGAATAGAAGAATAAAGAATTACCGGTGCGATATATTGGCATGGCATGGCTCAACTTCAATTTGTTAATCCTTCATGTTTTGTGCGGTCTGACGTTTTATCATTATTTAATTAAAATATTGCTGTTAAGTTTAGGTATTTTGAAAAGTTTTCCTATATTTGCAGTGTTGTTCGTTGACACTTTGTCTAAACAACGATTGACTAACGTGATAAGAACCTTTAAAACGTAATATTATGAATATCGAACGTATCATGTCCTCTTTAGAGGCAAAGCACCCCGGCGAGTCTGAGTATCTTCAAGCCGTAAAGGAAGTTCTTCTTTCCATCGAAGATATCTATAACCAACATCCCGAGTTCGAGAAAGCGAAAATTATAGAACGTCTGGTTGAACCTGACCGTATCTTTACTTTCCGCGTCACGTGGGTGGATGATAAAGGTGAAGTGCAGACCAACCTCGGTTATCGCGTACAGTTCAACAATGCTATTGGTCCGTATAAGGGCGGTATTCGTTTCCATGCTTCCGTAAATCTTTCTATCCTCAAATTCCTGGGATTTGAGCAGACTTTCAAGAATGCCTTGACTACATTGCCTATGGGTGGCGGTAAGGGTGGTTCCGACTTCTCTCCGCGCGGAAAGAGCGATGCTGAAATCATGCGTTTCTGTCAGGCCTTCATGCTGGAGTTGTGGCGTCACCTCGGTCCGGATATGGATGTTCCTGCCGGTGATATCGGTGTAGGCGGTCGCGAAGTGGGCTATATGTTCGGTATGTATAAGAAGTTGACTCGCGAATTTACGGGCACATTTACCGGTAAAGGCTTGGAATTTGGCGGTTCGCTGATTCGTCCTGAAGCAACAGGATTCGGCGGCTTGTACTTCGTGAACCAGATGTTAGAAACTAAAGGTATTGATATCAAGGGCAAGACCGTTGCTATCTCCGGTTTCGGAAATGTGGCTTGGGGTGCTGCTACCAAGGCTACCGAATTGGGTGCCAAGGTCGTTACCATCTCCGGTCCAGACGGTTACATCTACGATCCGAATGGTATCAGTGGCGAAAAGATAGATTATATGCTGGAACTTCGGTCATCGGGCAACGATATCGTAGCACCGTATGCCGACGAATTCCCCGGCTCTACTTTCGTGGCAGGCAAACGCCCGTGGGAAGTGAAAGTGGACATCGCTCTGCCTTGCGCTACTCAGAACGAGCTGAACGGCGAAGATGCACAACACCTCATTGACAACAAGGTGACATGTGTAGGCGAAATCTCCAATATGGGATGTACGCCCGAAGCTATCGACCTCTTTATTGAAAATAAGATTATGTATGCACCGGGTAAGGCTGTCAATGCAGGTGGTGTGGCTACCAGCGGACTGGAAATGTCGCAGAACGCCATGCACCTCAGCTGGAGTGCAGCCGAAGTGGATGAAAAACTCCACGCCATCATGCACGGAATTCATGCTCAATGCGTAAAATATGGGACAGAACCCGATGGCTACATCAATTACGTGAAGGGAGCGAATATCGCCGGTTTCATGAAAGTAGCCCATGCCATGATGGGTCAGGGAATTATCTAAGAGAAAAACTTTGTTTAGTTGTATTTGTATTTGTGGTTTGTGCTGCCCTACGCCTGTGAAGGTATCGGGCAGTACTTTTTTTATTCTCAATTAAAAAAGTTGTATCTTTGTATCCGAGAAACCATAAATGACAAAGAGATGTTACTACCTGAATTGAAACTGAGACGTGATAAAATACGCTCTCTCATGGCTCAACAAGAGATTGATGCCGCTCTTATCGCTTGCAATGTAAACTTAATCTATACGTACGGACGTGTCGTCAGCGGTTACTTGTATCTGCCGTTGAATGCTCCCGCCCGTTTATTCATCAAACGTCCTAACAATATTGAAGGGGAACATATTCATCCTATCCGTAAACCGGAACAACTGCCTGACTTACTAAAGGAATGTGGTTTGCCCATACCTGCGAGGTTGATGCTGGAGGGGGATGAGTTGTCTTTTTACGGAATATAACCGTTTGGCAGCCTGCTTTCCTGAAACGGAGGTGCTTCCTTGTGGTACGGCCCTTATCCGGAAGGCCCGAAGTGTCAAGACTGAAATAGAGATTGAGATGTTCCGTCGTTCCGGCATTGCACATGCTAAAGCTTACGAACAAATACCCTCGGTTTATAGACCAGGAATGACAGACCGCCAGTTATCCATCGAAATAGAGCGCCTGATGCGTTTGGAAGGTTGTCTGGGTATTTTCCGTACCTTCGGACAAAGTATGGAGATTTTTATGGGAAGTCTGCTGGCAGGAGACAATGCTACTGCGCCTGCCCCCTATGATTTTGCTCTGGGAGGCGAAGGACTTGACCCGTCACTGCCTATCAGTGTGAACGGTGCACTGTTGCAACCCGGCCAGAGCTTTATGGTCGATATGGGGGGTAACTTCTATGGCTATATGGGAGACATGAGCCGTGTATTCTCTATCGGAAAGCTGCCGGAAAAGGCATATGTTGCCCATCAGGTTTGCCTGGACATACAAGAGGCTGTTGTAGAAAAAGCGAAACCGGGTGCTGTTTGTGAGGACCTTTACAATCTCGCTATCGATATTGTCACCAAAGCGGGCTTTGCCGACAACTTTATGGGAGCCACTCAAAAAGCCAAGTTTATCGGTCATGGCATCGGACTGGAAATCAATGAAATGCCGGTGCTGGCTCCACGCATGAAGCAGGAGTTGGAACCGGGCATGGTCTTTGCTTTGGAACCGAAGATTGTTTTGCCGGGCATTGGTCCCGTCGGTATCGAAAACTCTTGGGTTGTAACAGCGGAAGGAGTGGAGAAACTGACGTTGTGTAAGGAAGAGATTGTGGAACTTTGAAAATTGATAATGGATAATGGAAAATTGCCATGCGGTTTCAATAAATACGCTGCACTGTTTATTTTTCCATTATCCATTTTCAATTATTTTACCCTTCTGTTAAGCTGATTATTCGCTTTCGAAGGTTTGGATTTACCAATCCGTTTTCCGGTTGGCTTGGCCTTGTTGCTCCGTTTGGGCTTTATGCCGGAATGGTTACTCGCCTTCATAATATTCACATAAGTAGTAGCGGGCTATAAAGTCCCAATATTGATGCAGTGTTTCTTTTCCTTTCAAGAAGGGAAGTTCCACATCGGGTAGAATTCCTTTGGCCATTCCGTATTTCAGCAGGTCGAACGGACACTCTCCGGGTTGGCAGAACATCTTGTAACCCTCTGCAGCAGCACGTTTGGCATCGTACATCGGGTTATGTTCTTCACAGAAATAGGCGGCCACGTTGTGGGCTACGAGCATACCTTTGGCGTTGGCATAAATCACGAACTCTTTTTGGTATTTCAGGTCGGGCAATAATGCGGACCGTTTGTTTTCCCATCCCAAGACATCGACAAAGAAAGTGCAAAGCTCCTTGTAATCGGTGAAGTATAGCAGCGGTTTCCCCTGGCTGTATTCCAGACAGCGGGCGGCATCTTTGCTCAGTTTGGTTTCCGGAGTGACTTCCGGCAGCGGAGTAATGGGCATATCCAGTAAATCAAGTCCCATTACCCAAAGGAAGGAAGATTCTCCCTCGCTGATGGGAGCTTCTTCGAAACGTGCATCCATCAGTTCATAGGCGCTTTGGCTTAATGCAAGCAGGTCTTTGTCATAAGGACTGAACAAGGTGTATTCCTTGTCAAAAATACTGAATTGTGATTTCAATGTCCACAGTACGAATGCAATGTCTTCCTGATTTATTTCATCGGGCGTATAATCGTCACCCAGTGGATAGAACGGCAGGTAAGTTCCGTATACTCCCTGAAAGGCTTCGGAGAAAAGTTTCCAGCCTCCGCTTTGGGCAATGGCATCTTGAAAGTACATGCCGAGGGAGATGGCTGCGTCAATTTGGGTACGCAGGTCTTCCTTGTTGAACAAGGGAGAGGTCTTGACGAGGGGCAGGATGCTTGTGGCAAAGTCGAGGTCACCATTTGTCCGTTGGCGTACGCTTGGGTGCGTTCATTGGAGATAACCAATATTGCATGTTGATTGTTGTCATGATTTGTTTGTTTTAGATAAATATTATAGTCTTTTTAATGCCAATTTGATGACTTGTTCCACCGGTGCGCTTGGTTCTTCCTTCAAAATGGCAAGCACTACTTTTTGTGAGGGGGCTTGTGCAAAGCCCAGCATGGTAAGGGCGGCTACGGCTTCTTCTTGTACTTGTGCGTTGGCTGCCGATACCAGTGTACCTATGGTCCCTGCGTTGCCGGCTACAACGCTGCCGGTCTTGATTTTGTCTTTTAAATCCACAATTATCCGTTGGGCTGTTTTCAGCCCGATACCCTTGACTGTTTTCAGTAGAGTGGCGTTTTCCGTGCTGATGACATTTATCAGTTCGGATGGTGAGAGTGCCGAGAGAATCATGCGAGCTGTATTTCCGCCGATGCCTGAAACGGAGATGAGCAACAGGAATAGTTCGCGTTCCTGCTTGTCGGCGAATCCGTAGAGGACATAGGCGTCTTCACGGATAGCTTCATATATATATAGTTTGCATTCTTTCTTGCCCTGGATGGCGGCATACGTATTCAATGAAATATTGACGCCGTATCCCAGGCCGTTGCAGTCTATTATTGCGGTTGCCGGACTTAGTTCGGCAATTCCGCCTCTGATGTATTCTATCATAATTCTTTTACTTGTCGGCCCAAAATGCGCCTTGCGTACATATCATCTGCGAATGTATGAATTATTATTGGACTTTCACTCACTAAAAAAAGAAAAACTGTGTGAAACAGCAGGGAGTTCTGCCGATATAATAAATTAAAATGCTTACTTTTGCGCCGATAAAGTAGAAAACTGATAAATAAATTCATAAAAAGAATGAAAAAAGTAAGAGCAGCCATCGTTGGCTATGGTAATATCGGGCATTATGTGCTCGAAGCCCTGCAAGCAGCTCCCGATTTCGAAATTGCCGGTGTAGTACGCCGTGCCGGAGCTGAAAACTGTCCTGCGGAACTGAGTGCATATCCCGTTGTGAAGAATATCAAGGAACTGAAAGGCGTGGATGTTGCTATCCTTTGTACGCCTACCCGCAAAGTGGAAGAGTATGCAAAGGAGATCCTTGCTTTAGGCATTCATACTGTGGACAGTTTCGATATCCATACGGGTATCACTGCCTTGCGCCGCACACTGGATGCAGAGGCTAAAAAGCATAATACGGTATCCATCATTTCTGCCGGCTGGGACCCGGGTAGTGACTCCATTGTCCGCACCATGCTGGAAGCCATTGCTCCGAAAGGCATTACCTATACTAATTTTGGTCCGGGCATGAGCATGGGACATACCGTGGCTGTAAAGGCCATCGAAGGTGTGAAAGCCGCCCTTTCCATGACTATTCCTACAGGAACCGGCATTCACCGTCGTATGGTGTACATCGAGTTGAAGGATGGCTACGAATTTGACAAGGTGACTGCAGCCATCAAAGCCGACCCGTACTTTGTGAATGACGAAACACATGTAAAATTGGTTCCGAGTGTGGATGCACTGCTCGATATGGGTCATGGGGTAAACCTGACCCGTAAAGGTGTGTCTGGCAAGACGCAGAACCAGCTATTTGAGTTCAACATGCGTATCAACAATCCTGCCCTCACGGCACAAGTGCTGGTATGTGTGGCGCGTGCCGCTATGCGTCAGCAGCCTGGTTGCTATACAATGGTTGAAGTTCCGGTAATAGACCTGCTTCCGGGCGACCGCGAAGAGTGGATCGGCCATTTGGTATAAGACACAGAAAAAACAGATGATGTGTTTGGTTCAAACGCATCGTCTGCTTGCCCCGAATACATCATCTGTTTGATGTAAATGCATCATCCGTTCTACTGCGAATGGATGATGCGTTTTTTTATGTCTTGTTCTTTAAAAGAAATACCTCAGTATATCATTGAAGTTTGCCCAAATCAGCAAACCGAACAAGAGGAACATGCCCACCATCTGCGCACGTTCCATAAACTTGTCGCTGGGCTTGCGGCGTGCAATGATTTCGTAAATGAGGAATAACACGTGTCCACCGTCCAGTGCAGGGATGGGCAGAATATTCATAAAGGCAAGGATGATGGAGAGGAATGCCGTCATGTACCAGAACTGGTGCCAGTCCCACGTGGCGGGGAAAATACTGCCGATGGTTCCGAAACCTCCGAGTTGCTTGGCTCCTTCCTTGGAGAAAAGATATTTCATCTGGCCTACGTAGCCTTTCAGAGTCTTTACCCCCAAAGATACGCCGGCAGGGAAAGAGGAAAGGAAACTGTATTCCTTGCGGACAACGGGCAGCAGTTTGTCGGTTGCCGTACGTGCTGCTACGCCTATTTCATAGTCGGCATTGGTCATCATGCTCAAGGTGTCTGTCACACCGTTACGGACGTATGTCAAGGTTACCTCATGGGATGCATTGGCTTTCTTGCGCTTCAGCATCTCTTCTTTGAAGTCGTAGTAGGCTATTGACTTTCCATCCAAGTGGGTGATGCTGTCACCTACTTGCAGACCGGCGGAAGCGGCAGGGTATCCTACAATCAGGCTGTCGACTACATAAGGGAAACGGAAACTGGCGAAACGCACACTGTCTGCCAGCAAGCGGTTCATCATGTCTTCGGGGATGTAGACTGAAGCAGCTTCCCCGTCACGCAATACGCTTACCTGGCGGGCATCGACAATACTGGTCAGCAGGTCGCCGTCATAGCGTTCGAATGGTACCCCGTCGGCAGATATTAGGATATCGCCGTCGCGGAAGCCTATGGCTTTGGCTGTTTCGTTAAAATCCATACCCAATGGGGCTTTTTGTACTGGTATATATTCGTCGCCCCAAGTAAAAAGTATCATGGAATAGATGAACAATGCGAGCAGGAAGTTGAACAATACACCGCCTACCATAATAGCAGGCGTTGCCATGCCGGCTTGGCACGGAACTCCCATGGTTGCATGGGCTGCTTCATCTGCTCGGTATCCATAGACTCGTCTATCATACCTGCAATTTTGACGTACCCGCCTAAAGGGCAACCAGCCGATGCCGTATTCTGTTTCGCTGTTTTTCGGTTTAAATTTGAACAAAGGGTGAACCAGGGGTCAAAGAACAAGCAGAACTTTTCAACTCGTGTTTTGAATAAGCGAGCGAAGAGAAAGTGCCCCCTTCATGAATGATGACGAGCAACGAAAGGCTCATAATGAGTTGCAGGGCACGAATCAAGAATGTTTCCATCTAATTATTTGCTGTTTTACGATTTTTATAATTTTCGCAAAGGTACGTTTTCTTATTTAACGTATCAAATGAGTAGATGTTTTTTTAACTTTTTCATTCCGGTGTATCTATCAAATCAGTTCTTTTGCTATCCGCCGGGCTTCCGCATCCGTTGCTACATAGTCTTCGTAGGTAGGCTTCTGTAAGTAGGATACGTGTGCCATTGTCTTTTCAATGACATCACTCATGCCAAGGAAGGATATTTCGTCACGCAAGAAAGCGGCTACCACTATTTCATTGGCGGCATTGACGATGCATGGCATGTTGCCTGCGCGATGCAAGTGCTTCGTATGCCAGTGCCAGGTTACGGAAACGTTTTGGTATCCGGTTGCTCAAATGTCAGGTCTGTGCAGAGCTTGAAGTCCAGCCGCGGGAAAGAGGCTTTCAGGCGGTCGGGATAGGAGAATGCGTACTGAATGGGCAGGCGCATATCCGGCATTCCCAACTGCGCTTTCACTGCTCCGTCCTCAAACTGCACCATTGAGTGAATGACTGATTGCGGATGTACCACTACCTCTATTTGATCGGGACGTACACCGAACAGCCATTTGGCTTCAATCACCTCGAAACCTTTGTTCATCATGGAAGCGGAGTCTATGGTGATTTTGGCGCCCATGTCCCAGTTGGGGTGTTTCAGTGCTTGCGCTTTGGTGACGGTTGTTAGTTGCTCCATAGTGCAGGTGCGGAACGGACCTCCGGAGGCAGTCAGTATCACTTTTTCTATTTGGTTGCCTATCTCACCGGCCAGGCACTGGAAGATGGCCGAGTGCTCGGAGTCTACCGGCAGGATTGGAGTACCGCTGAAACGTGCCCAGGTCATTGATGAGTTCGCCTGCCACGACCAATGTCTCTTTGTTGGCAAGGGCTATCGGCTTACGGGCTCGGATGGCGTTCATGGTCGGCTTCAGTCCTGCATAACCCACCATGGCGGTCAGCACTATGTCAATGGGAGTTTCCGCTACAATCTGGCACAAGGCTTCCTCGCCGGCATATACTTTGATAGGCAGGTCGGCAAGAGCGTCTTTCAGTTGCGTGTATTTCGATTCGTTGGCTATTACCACTGCTTCAGGCTTGAATCTGCGTGCCTGGGCTATGAGTTCCTCTACGCGGTTATTGGCGGTCAATACGTATGCTTCGTACCGGTCAGGATGTTCCTCTATGACTTGCAATGCCTGCGTACCGATAGAACCGGTAGAGCCAAGTATGGCAATTTGTTTCATTTACTATTATGCTATTTACAATTTACTATTTGGAGACTAAAATACGATGTAAAGCTCGGGATTTACGGCCCTGCCCTTTATGCCACAGCTCGAAGTGAAGGTGGGGACCGGTGGACAGTTGCCGGTGTTTCCCTACCAGTGCGATGGCTTCACCCCCCTTTTACCGCATCGCCTTCGCGTTTCAACAAAGAGCCGCAATGCTTGTAGACTGACACGAAGTCCCTGGTTGTGCTGTATTTCTATCAGATAACCCGGTCTCGGCAGTGTAGGTACTCAGTATGACGGTCCCGTCCAAAGTTGCCAATACACTTTCACCCGGATTGGCGGCTATATCTGTTCCGAAATGCTTCTTTTCTGCATTGAAAGGAGATGAAATCATGCCGCGGGTGGGGCGGTAGAATATCAGTCCGTCTACTTCGGGGCGTGAGGCGATGCTCGTCAGGTTGTATTTCTCTGTCTCTTCGTATTGCTTACGGAATTCCGCTTCGCGTTGCGTACGCTCCATGAGCGAATCTTCGCGCAGGTGGGTCAACGAGTCGATGGAATGTATGGTATCTGCCTTTATCTTGCCCCGGAAGATGTCCTGGATATTCATGATATAGAGGTTCTGTCTGTTCACCAGTTGCTGGAGGGAATCTACGCGCAAGGCATTCTCCACTACCTGGGCACGGATTTCACTGTTCATATATCCCGGCAGGTAGTTGCGCAGTGGGGTAAAGGCTACGATCAGGGAGGCGATGAGAAACAATACGAACAGCACGGAAAGCAAAACGGACAGCCCGTTCAGCTTGGATACACGCAACGTGATGATATCCTCAAGGGTATTCTCGTTCGTAATGGTCAGTCTGTACTTGAACTTGATATTACTCCAAAATGCTTTTCTTCGTTTCTTTTTCATACCTCTTCTGTTTCGTCCAAAGCTATCAAACCTTCCGGCAGGTCTACGGTGATGACCTTGTGCTTCTGGTCAATGTCTATGATAAACTCTTCTTGTGCCGGCACCAGCAGTTCTTCTCCCTGATAATCTACCACAAACAGTGTGTTGATGGTCGATGTGTCCACGTCCGTCACTTCTCCCAGCGTGCCGTGATGTACTTCCTCCATACGAAAACCGACGAAGAAGTCCCAACTCAGTTCACCTGGTCCTGCCTCTTCTGCATGTTTTACGGGGAAGTAGACCTCAATATTAGTGAACATGCGGGCGCGTTCTGCTGTGTCCACGCCTTCCAGTTTGACAAGGGCGGTGGTGTCGGAGCGGAAACGGTATTCTTCCAAGAAGAAAGGCACCAGTATACCATCCAGCAGGCAGATTAGGTATTCGGCTTCCACCCGGTCGAAGATGTCATCCGTAAAAGTGAACGATAGTTCTCCGTGAATGCCGTGGGGCTTGTTGAATATACCTATCTTATATACTTCTTCTCTCTTTATCATCTTATTCTATTCTTGTTATTCTTGCTCCGAGCGCATTCAGTCGCCCTTCGATGTTCTGATACCCACGGTCTATCTGCTCTATGTTGTGGATGCGGCTGATGCCGTCCGCACTCATGGCAGCTATCAGCAGGGCGATGCCCGCACGGATATCGGGCGAGGTCATGTTGCCGCCACGTAGTTTAAAGCCGTGGTCATGACCGATGACAACGGCGCGGTGCGGGTCGCAGAGGATAATTTGCGCTCCCATATCTATCAGCTTGTCCACAAAGAACAAACGGCTTTCGAACATTTTCTGATGAATGAGTACACTGCCTTTTGCCTGGGTGGCAACCACCAGCAGCACACTGAGCAAGTCTGGTGTCAGTCCGGGCCAGGGTGCGTCGGCAATGGTCATGATGGAGCCGTCGATAAAGGACTCTATCTGGTACGTCTCTTGTGCGGGCACGTAAATGTCGTCTTCCCACTGCTCCATCTTGATGCCGAGTCGACGGAAACTGTCGGGGATAATTCCCAAGTTCTCGTAGGAGACATTCTTGATGGTCAGTTCGCTACGGGTCATGGCTGCCATGCCAATGAAACTGCCCACTTCAATCATGTCGGGGAGGATGGTATGCTCGGTTCCGTGCAGCTCGTCTACTCCTTCGATAGTCAGGAGGTTGGAGGCGATGCCTTCTATCTTAGCTCCCATCCGGTTCAGCATTCTGCAAAGTTGCTGCACGTAGGGTTCGCAGGCGGCGTTGTAGATGGTGGTCTTGCCTTTGGCAAGGACGGCTGCCATTACGATATTGGCAGTTCCCGTAACAGATGCCTCGTCGAGTAGCATATAACTGCCATGCAGTTGTTTGGCTGAGATTTCGTAGATGCCACGCTCCTCATTATAGACAAAGTCGGCTCCTAAATTCTGGATACCGATAAAGTGTGTATCCAGACGGCGGCGACCTATCTTGTCTCCGCCCGGCTTGGAAATCATGGCCTTGCCGAAACGTGCCACCATCGGCCCCACCAGCATGACGGAACCGCGCAGGCTGGAACATTTTTTCAGGAACGCGTCACTTTCCAGATAGGCGAAATCAATGTTGGCAGCTTGAAAGCTGTAAGTGTCAATGCCTTTTTTAGATACGCTGACTCCCATATCCCGCATCAATTGAATCAGGTTGTTCACATCCAGGATGTCCGGTATGTTGTGCACCGTCACCTCTTCGGCAGTGAGCAGGGTGGCGCAGATAATCTGCAACACCTCGTTTTTTGCTCCTTGGGGGTAAATGTCACCGGAAAGTCTGTGTCCTCCTTCGATTACAAATGATGCCATGAAATTAGTGATTAGGGGTTGGTGATTAGTGATTAGTGGTCTGCATGGTGATGCCGCATGGCATTAATCACTAACCACTAATCATTCAATTTTAGTATTTCCGTTTATTGTTCCGGTTGTTGTTCCGGTTATTCTGGTTGTTCACTTTCGGACGGTAGTTCTGGTCAATACGTTCGGCCATGAGACGGACGATACTGTCTGTCATTTGCAGTTTTCCGTCAGAGAGTTCGGTGAGATCATCTGAAATCTTACGGTCATCGACGGTATCTTTGTTCCATGCCATGTAGTCTTTCTTCATGTGGTTACAAATGAGCGCTATCAAGTTCTGCTTCTCTTCTCCTTCCGGAAATTCGATGGCTTTCTTTATCAGTACTTCCAGTGTACGGCCATAGTGGCGGTAGCGGATTTTGGTACTGGGGTAGGGGATGCTCTCCGGCTTGGTATTCAGATTGTCCTTGCGGATAATTTCGTACGGATAATCTATATCCAATTGGAAGTTGGCCATGATGGCAAGGTGGTCCCATAGCTTATGTTTGAAGTCGGGCACATCGCGCAGATGGGGAAACATGTTTCCCATGATGTTGATGATTGTGTTTGCGCAACGCTGGCGTTCTGCACGGTCTTCGATTGTCAGCGCGTGGTCTACCATATTCTGGATGCTGCGACCATATTCGGGTAGGGGCATCCGTTTTTGTTGAGTGTTATATTGCATCTTTAATTAGTGATTAATGTTCAACGATTAGTGATTAGGGTTTAGCGATTAGTGGTTAGTGATTAATGGGCTACGTAGTGATACCGCATGGTATTCATCCCTAATCCCTAATCGCTAAACCCTAAATAAGTTTCTTTGGCGTGCCGGCTACGAATCCTTCAAATAGAAGGGTTCGAAATAGGCCACATCCTTGAAATCTTGTTCGGCTATTGCCTTTTCTGCCAACGGGAACATCATGCCGGCAAGCGGGCGGATGCCGTCGATGAAGTGTGCATTGGGATGCGTGATTTTCTCTTTGCATTTGGCTGCACCGTCACCGAAGAAATAGACGGGATGTTGCTCTAAAAATTCTAGGTAGGAGTTTTCGTCCACAATATCGGCTGCAATGTCGCGCACCGATTTCAAGGCACGGTCGTAGATGGCAGCATAGACTTCCATGCGGCGGGCGTCAATCATCGGGCAGAGTAATGCGTCGTCGGGCAACTCATCGTGGTAGAGCAATACCGGTACACACTGAACTTTCAGGGTTTCCAGCCCGATAAGTGGCAGGTTACGTCCATAGCAGACACCTTTTGCCATCGACACGCCGATACGCAACCCGGTATACGAACCAGGGCCGCAGCTCACGGCGACTGCATCCAACGGCATGGCATGGCTATCGGCAAAGGATAGCGCCTCGTCCACAAAGACTCCCAATGAAACGGCGTGTGAAGGGCCATTCAGGTCCTCTTTCTTGAAAACGTTCTGCCCGTCCTCACTCACAGCTACGGAGCAAGCCGAAGTGGACGTTTCAATATGCAAGATACATGACATAGCTTCTATTCTGAATTTTATTGTGGCAAATTTACGTGATTATTTTCAGTAATTAAAATAATCGTGTAATTTTGCGCAAAACTATAACATTATGATACAATCTATGACGGGCTACGGCAAAGCAACTGCCGAGTTGTCCGATAAGAAAATCAATGTTGAGATATAAGTCACTCAACAGTAAGGCAATGGATTTGTCTGCACGTATCGCTCCTCTTTACAGGGAGAAGGAAATGCAAATCCGTAATGAAATATCAAGATGCTGGAGCGTGGCAAAGTCGATTTCAGCCTATGGATTGAAAAAGAAAGATGCAGAACAAATGGCTACCCCTATCAATCAGGATTTGGTGGAGGCTTACTATAAACGGATTAAAGAGATTTCGGCTGCTGCCGGTATTCCCGAACCAGCCGACTGGTTTGCTACTCTGCTCCGTATGCCGGATGTGATGACGAAGAATGAAACTCAGGAACTGAGCGCTGAAGAGTGGGAAGTGGTTCATGTGGCGGTGATGGAAGCTATCAATCATCTGGTTGATTTCCGTAAGCAGGAAGGTGCTGCGCTGGAGAAGAAGTTTCGTGAGAAAATAGCCAATATCGCCCATTTGCTCGAAACGGTTGCTCCATACGAGCAGGAACGGGTGGGCAAGGTTAAAGAACGCATTACCGATGCCCTTGAAAAAACTTTGAGTGTGGATTATGATAAGAACCGCTTGGAGCAGGAGCTTATTTACTATATTGAGAAACTGGACATCAATGAAGAGAAACAACGTCTTTCCAATCATCTGAAATACTTTATCAGCACGCTCGAAAGCGGTAGCGGACAAGGTAAGAAGCTGGGCTTCATCGCACAGGAAATGGGCCGCGAAATCAATACGCTGGGCAGCAAGTCCAATCATGCCGAAATGCAGAAGATTGTAGTGCAGATGAAGGATGAGCTGGAGCAAATTAAGGAACAGGTCTTGAATGTAATGTAAAGGGCAGGCTTCTGCATGTTACACGAAAGTATGTTGTTATTGGTAAGAGCATTAAATAGTAAATTGTCAAATAGTAAATACCACAGATGGGTAAACTGATTATATTTTCCGCCCCCTCCGGTTCGGGAAAGTCCACTATCATTAACTATCTGTTGACGCAGGACCTGAATCTGGCTTTCTCTATCTCCGCCACGAGTCGTCCGCCGCGTGGTACAGAGCAGAATGGTGTGGAATATCTTTTTTCTTTCTCCCGATGAGTTCCGGAGCCGCATAGCCAACGATGAGTTCCTGGAATACGAGGAAGTGTATCAGGACCGCTTCTACGGAACACTGAAAGCACAGGTGGAAAAGCAATTGGCTGCCGGACAGAATGTTGTATTCGATGTAGATGTAGTTGGCGGTTGTAACATCAAGAAGTTCTATGGCGAGCGTGCTTTGTCCGTTTTCATACAGCCGCCTTCGGTGGAAGAATTGCGTAAGCGCCTTGTGGGGCGTGGCACCGATACTCCCGAAGTAATTGAAAGCCGTATAGCGAAAGCCGAATACGAACTAAGTTTCGCTCCGAAATTCGATGCCGTAATTGTGAATGATGATTTGGAGACTGCCAAAGCATGCTGCTTTGAAGGTGATAACTCAATTCTTGAACCAATGAAGCAGACAAGACGCAGAAGTCTATCACCGGGAGCCAATAAGTTCCTGCTGGTTTTGAATATAGTCTTGTTTTTGGGTGCTATTGTTTTGGCGGTATTGAATATTGATTTGAAAGAGTATATTCCGGCGGTAGCCATGTTTATCGTCATGCTCATAAGCGGCATCAATATTTATGGGTGTTGGAAACGCCTGAAAGGGCAACTCTGATATCTCTTAACTTTTAATTTATAAGTTTGTCAAGTGGATATAGGTATCTTCAGCGGTTCGTTCAACCCGGTACATATCGGGCATTTGGCTCTTGCCAATTATCTTTGTGAATACGAAGGTCTGGATGAGATATGGTTCATGGTGACGCCGCATAATCCGCTGAAAGAGGAAACCTTGTTGATGGATGATGCTTTGCGATTGAAGCTGGTGCGGCTTGCCATTGCGGGGTATCCTAAATTCCGGGCTTCCGACTTTGAGTTTCATTTGCCGCGTCCGTCTTATACTGTTCACAGACTTGATAAACTGAAAGAGGCCTATCCGCAAGATACTTTCCATCTTATTATAGGAGCCTGATAACTGGGCGCTTTTTCCCCGCTGGTATCAGTCGGAACGTATTCTTGCAGAAAATCAATCCTCATTTATCCCCGTCCGGGTTGTGTGTGGTAGACGAAGAAACTTTACCTCAAAATGTAAAATTGGCTTCTTCGCCTACCTTCGAAATCGCTCTACCTTTATCCGCCAAGCAATGGAAGAGGGCAGGGATGTGCGTTATTTCCTGCACCCGGCTGTTTATGAAGCATTAAGATGAGCTTTATTGTCACTCTTCCAGACATTCGTCAAGATCGCGTATGATCTGCTCCTTGTCCATATGCTGGCCGATGAAGACAATCTTCTGCATACGGTCTCCGTACTTTTCATCCCAGTCGCGTAATAATCCCGGTTCCTGACGCATCAACTCAATCAGATCTTCTTCGGGGGCGGTGGCATACCATAGTCCGGCTTCAGTTAGTTTCTTCCTGATACCTGCTTGTTCAAAGAGGTAGGACATGTCGCGGTTGTGGCTGAAATAACATACGCCTTTGGTGCGGATAATAATATGACGGCTCCATTTGGTAGCGACATAGTGGTCGAACTTGTGAATGTCGAAAGCAGGACGGCGGTAGTAGACAAATGTGCTGATACCGTATTCTTCTACTTCGCCCTCTTCATGATGGTGATGGTGATGATGGCTATGTTCTTCATGCTGATGCTCATCTTCCTTATGGTTGTGGTGCCGCTTCTTTTCTCCTCCTCTTCGCTTACTTGTTGCTCTATGCCACGAATCCATCCGGCGGAAGTTGCGGCACGTTCAAAGTTAAAGAGGTGGGTATGGATAATCTTATCCAGGTCTACATCTGCATAATTACACTCGATTATTTCGGCTCCGGGTTGCAAGGTGTGGATAATCTGCCTGATACGTTTCAATTCCTCGGGCTGACTTCTGCTACTTTGTTCAGCAGGATAATATTACAGAACTCAATTTGCTGAATGATGAGGTTTTCTATATCTTCCTCATCAATGCCTTTGCGTGTCAAATCATCTCCGCAAGAAAATTCACTTTGCAGACGTAAGGCGTCCACCACGGTGGTAATGCAGTCTAAGCGGCAAATACCGTATTTAGTATACGCTCCTCCCATATGAGGTATGGAGCAGAGTGTCTGGGCAATAGGCTCAGGTTCGCAGATGCCACTCGCTTCAATCACGATGTAGTCGAAGCGTTGCATCTTCAGGATTTCGCCTATCTGCTCTATCAAGTCTGTCTTCAGCGTACAGCAGATGCAGCCGTTCTGTAGTGCTACAAGGCTGTCGTCTTTCTTTCCCACCACGCCACCTTTCTGTATAAGGTCTGCATCAATGTTCACTTCGCCTATGTCATTGACGATAACGGCAAACTTGATCCCTTGTTTATTGCTAAGGATATGGTTTACTAAAGTTGTTTTGCCACTTCCCAGATAACCGGTGAGAAGCAGTACGGGAATTTCTTTTGTTGTCATATTGATTTTGAATCTCTATCTGGTTGTTATTTGTTTTTCTTGATGAATTCAGCTATTGCGTTTATCAAAGCGGCGTTAACGGGTAATGACGGATTATTATATACAGCCATTTGTTGTTGCGGGATTGATGCTTTCGCAATCTTTCAATACATGGTTCATTTTGTCTATCAGTATCAGTTCGGCTTGGGAGATGCTTTTTTCAGCCGCGCCGCTTCTTCTTCCTGTACTTGAATGTCTTTTTTTCCCTTGAAGAATCAGTATGGGCATCTTTAGGGAAGCAATGACGGTCTGTGGGTTGTATTTGTACCATGAAATGAGATAGGGGCTGTACGGAAGGGCGAAACAATGTTTGCAGATAAAAGCGGGAACCTGTGCCACTTCTTTCCCGTTTTTCAGGGACTCATTGATGCCACTTCTTTCCGTATAGATTCCGGTGTCATTTGGGCGGCCACCTGCTTTTCTATCAGGTCGTATGCGGGGCTTCCTGCACCGGCAATGGAAATAAAGCCTTTTACTTTTAGGCCGTTTCCGGCAGGTTAACATTCCGATAAGTGATCCTTCACTATGCCCTGCCACTGTTATACCGGTGAAACGTTTGTCTTTTGGCAAGAAGGTCTATCCACCCCGTAACGTCGTTTACG
>VOFK01003119.1_pt1 | contig 17419 bp, 28 predicted proteins | sample 5384121 | NCBI WGS metagenome assembly VOFK01 (sample SAMN12384730, study PRJNA508395) | human gut metagenome | isolation source: healthy gut J | host: Homo sapiens
GAATCGCAAAAGCAAGCATACCGTAAAGACCACAGCCAACACCGCCGAAAATCACCTCACCTAATTGCATAAGAAGCATTGTAACCATACCGCCGAGTGGCGTATGGCTGTCATGCATAGAATTGACCGAACCGTTGGAAGCGCTGGTGGTAAACACCGCCCGCAGAAGATGAAGCGATACCGAACTGTGCTTCTTTTGCCTCCATATTGCCACCCGCTTCGATCGATCATAGAAATGGACATTAACGGTCCCGAGCAAGTCGCGGGTGTTGCGTAAACTGAAGCCTGCTGACGGCAACCGTACTGTAAGTGCCAGCGGCAAGGCAACAAACATAGCCATACCGAATGCCTTGTTTTTTGTTTTTAATGCACTTCCAAAAGGTAAAGCAGAGTGCAAAGAGGTATCAAAAGCGTAAAGGAAATCATCTCTATAATGTTTGTAAACGCATTGGGGTTTTCGAGAGCGGATGCTGAATTAACACCGCAAATCCACCGCCGTTAGTACCTGTCTGCTTAATGGCAACCTTGACCGAAAGAGGTCCCATCGGAACGAATTGCTTGTAACAATTTCTGCGTCCTCAATCACCCGTCCGTCCACAGTAACGCGTTTTGCTTCGTTGATGTATTTTCGCGATTGTGCTATCGGCACTCACCGGCAATCGGTTTCTACAAGAGATACAAAGCTTTCAGCAGCACCTTTTCGTTTTTGAACCACAATCGCCGCCGACTAATAACAAAGAAATCACCGCCTGCGCGGAAGAAGGAGGCGAATTGCCAATTCTCGTCATATCTACCCAAACTTCCCAGTTCATCAAATGGTCTACCTGATTAGTCCTCGATTAGTGCAAATAAAACAGCAATACCTGTTGTCAAGAAACAAAAAGTTCTGTACAAAGTCCGAGTGCCTGTGTCAAATAGCTTAATGGATCGCTGTACGCCTCTGCTCAGTTTGTATTCGTTATGAAACTGGACACGGTAATTGACAGGTATCCTTATTTGACTCCCCGACAAACCCTGTGGGTTTCCGGGCAGAACGCCCTGCAAAAAGTTGAAGTAAAAACAAGAACACAAGCCCGATACCGGAAAAAAATAAGAACGGAAGTCAAAGATACTTTTTCCAGTTCATTTGTTCCTCTTTGTTGACTCATTGGCCTTGTATACGCGCGTTTCGCAAGGTGGGGATTTTTGATAAAAAGGTTTTTTTCACCGTTCATTACCTTTTTTGATATATGCACCCAGCGGAATTCGTAAGGACAAACAAGAACGGCAAGGTATTAACATGTATTGAATTACTGTGCTCATCACTTGGAATCTCCCTTTCATTAGAACATAAACATTAATAAATCAGTAGTGCCGCAAAGACACAGACCAATCGCACAAACAACAATCGTCATAATTTTCCTCCTTGTACTGTTTGAATTTTACTACCTTCCATTAAAAACGGATTATCAAGATACGCACGAAATTAAAATTTTATAAAGATAATTACAGCTATCCGAAAATCCACGCTATCGGTATTAGCAATAAGTGTTGTTGAAACAGCAACAGCTATTAGAATAAAAAGCGGCATTCCGATAAACATAGCTAAAAATGCCAGATACGATGATGAAATGCAAAACGCTCTGCGTATTTCGATCAAATTTATCTTCAAAGTTATGGTTGTTCCATATCCTTTAATACCGAATTCCTCCTTACACTGATACAATGGACTGGGGAGAAATTAAAACGGGAAAAGAACAACGAGTATGCGATTAAAGATGGCATAAAAAACCGGTATTGACTTTGACGGAGTAGACGGCAAGCACATCTTTCCAAACAGCTCGGCTTCCACTCATTTCAAGCACATCATAGCTTACAGAGTTCTTTTCCTGTTCCAATCGGTCATCATATTCTTGATTGATTTCCTGAACGACTGTCTGCATAGACATTCCCGTGCCGGAATCCTCTCCCGAAAAGAAGATACCGAACACAGAACCCGCAATTAATGCGACAAGGCATAGAACAATAATAACTACCACCGCAACCCAACCGCCGGCGCGATAGCGGCAATAAGACCTTTACCGCCGCTATGATTGATCTTTTACTGCGGCAATGGTGGCTTTGGCTGCGGCTTTAATCGTAGCGGCAGTTGCTTTGGCTGTGGCTTTTGCTGCCTGTGCCGCTTTCTGCGAAGCCTTAACTGTCGCCTGAGCTGTTTTCTGTGCCGCTTTTGCCGCTTGCTGACTGGTTTTTATCGCAGTCTTTGCAGTCTGTTCAGCCGTCTTAACTGATTTCTGTGCGGTTTTGGTTGCTTCTTTTCCGGCAAACTTAATGGTTTTCTTTCCGGAGGAAGTGGCAGACTGCTTTATGGTCTTTTCCGCCTTGTCAACAGTCTTAATCGCAGAGCTTGTGTTATGCGAAGCCTGTTTTCGTAAAGACTGCTCGGCTCGCTGTTGCTTGAAACGCTGAATACCGTCCTTTGCGGTGCGGATATTCTCTTTTGTGGTTTCAAGTCCCTTTCGTCCCGCCTTGTCAAACGCATAAGCACCATCGTGAAACACCTCGTCAATACCGCTTTCCAGCTTATCGGAAGCGTATTCCTCGGCTGAACTGCTGTTAGCATTTACCGACCGCTCCGCCTTTTCTTTGGTTGCGATATACGCCTGCTTCATTCGTTGGGTTGCAACGGCAGCCTTATCTATGGTTCGTATCGTACCTTTTGCATTGTCTTTCGTTTTAATATCAGCCATACAATCCCTCCTTCCTATGCAGGCTGAACTACTTGTTGTATTATTCGTTTATTAGCTTCGCCACTACAACAAGTCTGCCGTTTGTCCGGGAATACTCACAGGTGGAAAGGGTCAGGAGCTTGTCGCCGTATTCGGTAGTTACGCCCGTATCGTAAAGCGACAGTTCCTTGCACCTCTCAACATAGGCTGTGAAATTATCGGCGGTCTCAGCATTGACAAACTGATAATATTTGAAGCTGTCGGGACTATCCGTATATACTACGGTTTTGAACACGGCAATTACTTCATAGGTCTGTCTGTCGGTCAGCGTATCAAAGGATACTGTTTTGTGCTTTTCCCAAAAGCTCTTGTCCTTGAATTTCATAAGACCGGCGAACATAGAGCCGTCGTTCATATGATGACCGTAGATGATGATATTGTCGCTTGGCAGCTCCATATCGCAGTTTTCCTGAACATAAGGACAGCCGTAGTCGGTGTATGCCTTATCAAAGCCGTGCTTCAGATAGAAGTTCGGGTTGTCCTTTGACTGCATAACGGGATAATTGATTTTTGTGTCCTCAACCTTAATCCAGCCGACCATATCGTTGTTTTGCAGATAAAGCTCCTGATACTCCGGGATAAAGGTCTTTTCTTCGGAGTAGTTCATCGGCTCTTGGGTTTCTTCTGGCTCGGTCTCCACCACCTCAATCAGATTGTCGTACATTTCCGCCTGCTTTGCAGAGTCGTAATAGTGCTTGATAAGAAAACCTGAGCTTACGGCAAATACAATGCTGAAAGCACAGATTATGGCAATATAGATTTTGTTTTTCATAGGTGTTTCCTTTCTCATTTACAGAATAGGGCAAGGGTTATACACCCTCGCCCGGTTTGGTAGTCATCAGCTTGTAGAGCTTCGTGTTCTTCGGGAACTTATTTGCAAACGGAACAAGCGAACTGCCGACCTTAATCAGTCCGTGTCCCGCTTCAACATTCGTGATATATGAAAGCTGGAGGTCAGAAATGTTGAGGAGCTTGGCAAGCTCAATTCTGTCGGTTGACGCCTGATTGAGCATAATCAAAAACTCGCTGTTTGCAAGCATAGTTCTCGCCGTATGGCTCTGCAAAAGGTCGTCCACATTCTGTGTAATGCCGGTCGCATAAGCACCGTACTTTCTCACACGCTTCCACAGGGTAAACAGAAAGTTTGCGGAGTATTCGTGCTGGAACAGGAGATAGATCTCATCAATGAAGATAAATGTCTGCTTACCCTTAGCACGGTTCTGTGTAATACGGTTCAGGATAGAGTCGAGGACAACAAGCATACCGATAGGCATAAGCTGCTTGCCGAGGTCAAGAATGTCATAACAGATAAGTCGGTTATCCGTATCAACATTGGTCGGCTTTGCGAAGGTATTCAAAGAGCCGTGTGTAAACAGCTCGATAGCAAGGGCGATTTCCTTTGCTTCCGGCTCGTCCTGTTTCAAAAGCTCCGCACGGAAATCCTGCAAGGTAGGAACAGTACCGGTATATCCTCTCTGCTGATAGTCACGGTAAACGCTCGCCGTACAACGGTCGATGATAGACTTCTGCTTTGCTCCGAGGTTTGTGCCGCCGATAAGCTGTTCGCAAAGGGACATAATGAACTCGGATTTCAGGATAACCGGGTTTGCACCGTCGCCGTATTCCTTGTTCATATCCATTGCATTGATATGGCTCGGAGAAGTAGCGGAAATATTGATGATTTCGCCGCCGAGAGCCTTTACAAGCTGTGAATACTCTCGCTCCAGGGTCGATAATAATAACATCTGTTGGAGGAAAGAATGATGTTTTCAATCTCTCCCTTTGCCGCAAAGGATTTACCGCCTCCGGATACGCCGAGATAAAGGAGTTACCGTTGAGTAGCTGTCTGCGGTCGGCGATAATCATATTTTTGCTGATAACATTCTGACCGTAGTAAATGCCGTTTTCGTGGTAAATGTCCTGAACCCTGAACGGAATAAAGACCGCAAGGCTTTCTGTGGTAAGGGTTCTGAATGCGTCAATCTTGCGTGTTCCAAAGGGCATAGCCGTATTCAGTCCGTCCATCTGCTGATATTTGAGAACGGCAAACTGGCACAAATGCTTTCTTGCAGTCGTAAGCAGAGCCTCGGTGTCGTTATCAAGCTGTTCTTTGGAGTCCGCAGTATGAACCATAGTGAGTACAGCGAACATCATTCGCTGATCACGAGTGGTAAGGTCATCAAGGAACTCCCTTCATTTCCTTTTTCTGCTGTTCCATATCATACGGAACGGTAGCGGAAAAGTTATTGTTCTGATTCTGCTTTCTCTGCCAGTTGGTAATGTTCGTCTCAACCCCAAGCAGTCTGCTCTCTGCTTCTCGCACCGCTTCATCGGTCGGAACGGGTACAATGTCAATAGACATCATCAGGTTGCGGTTCAGGTCGGTAAGCTCGGCTACCATACTGTCCTTGATATAGGAAGCGTACTCACGAAGAAAAAGGACTCTCCGTAACGGTTTCCCATTTTGAAGTAGTCCTTTTCAAATTCCATTGTATCGGGGCAAACATAATCCTTGAAATCGTGTCCCTTCTTTCTCGTTTCCTTAATATTGAAGTGGTAGGCGGTTTCCTCCCCGACACGGAAGAAATCGTGGACAATTCTCAGTCTCTCATCGGTTTCAAGCTCCACACATTTGCTTCCGAGTCTTGCAAAGTGAGCTATCAGGTCAGCACCGACACGGGCAAAATAGGTTCTTGCATCCTCCACGCTCTTTTTGTTGATGGAGATAGTAACATACTTATCCTGAACGATTGCATGTTTGCACCGGTCGCCTTATCAAGAAGCATTTTGTTATATTCTTCTCTGTAAACATCAAGGTCATCTCCGGTTTCGGGAATAAGGATTGTTTTTTCAAAGTCAAGGCGATTGAGCCGTCTGTTGTTAATGGTCAGCTTCGTTGTCGCTCCGCTGTCAAGAGAATTGAGCAGCTCGGAGTATTCAAGGAACATCGCCTCTTTGTCCTCACGGCTTGCCACGGCATAGTTAATATCCGTAAACTTGAAGCTTTTGGAATACTTGTCCTTGCCCACACGGAAAATGCCGTCGTCATAAATAGCGGTGATGGGAATACAATCCTGTACGCCCTTTGGTACTACAAACTTTTCTTTGTCCTGCTTTAACAGGTTTGTAAGGGTTTTAATCATTGTTCTTATAAGCCTCCTTTTGTTTCTGTTCTATTGTCGGTTTCATCAATTCGTAATAGGTGTTGGTGGAATGAAAGACCAGCTTTTTCGGCATAAGGAACTCGGACTTTATCCACGCCCATATAAATTTCTCAGCCGTCATTCCGTTGTATTTCACAAAGCCGAGAGCCGCAAAAGGGGCAGCTCCCAAAATGCACACCCACGATACGGTTTCTGTTCCGAGGTACGGTTTTAGGAGGAAGTAAAGTCCTACCGCTACCGCACAGGCAAGAACAGAAAAAAATGAACTGTCTGAGCGACAGTCCAAAAAACATTGACTCTGTGTAATTTCGTATCTCTCGGTTAATTTTGACTTCCATCAAAAGCTCCTTTCTCTGCGATATGCTTGTTTTGCGTGACGGATTTCATCAGAGCAGACGCAGGTGTCCGCAAGGCAAATCACATTGCCGTTTTTCTTTCCTCCGTAGTACACACAATATTTTGCAGTCGCAGTCAGCAGGCGTATAGCCCCTGCCATCTATCGTTATTATTCTTGTTTTTCTTCATCAGAGAACCTCCCGTTATAAGCCCATCATTTCACGGATAATTCGGTCGCTCATCTTAACCGCACCGACAAGCACAAGCATATTGAATACCAGTTCGCCAATATATGCCCATACCTGAGTAACGGCTGCTGCGTCAGGGTTCACTACCGGTGGCGTAGAAGCAAATAGGGAGAAGATGATACAAGCAAGTACAATTACGGCACCCTCAAGCAAAACAGCACAGTAGCTCTTTATAAAGCTCTTACCCACATTCTGCGACGGTTCTCCGGCAAAAGTGGAAAGCGGTATCGGAGCGAGAGCCGTGTACATATACAGCTTGAAAAATCGTCCGTACACCGTCATTATCATAATGAACGACAAGACCGTGATAAACAGTCCGCCGATAAGAGTAACCGCCCACAATGGGATACTCTCAAAAAATCCGCAGCTTTCAATGGTTGTTACCATTTCAGCAGGTAAGGTTGTTTGATTGGGCGTACCAAATCCCGCAGATGTCATAATGGTTGAAATCGTACCTTGTACGATGTTGAACAGGGCAAGCATAAGCTCCAGCCCGTAGGTAATCACACCTTTGGCGATGGCAAAGCGGATAAACAGCTTTAATGCGTGTTCCGGTTTCTTTACATCGGTAAAACTTCCGCAGGTGCGAACCACACCGACAACAAAAAAAACAGAACGAGTAAGGCAAGACCGATAGCCTGAACCGCTCCGTTGATATTCACCATTACCGACCAAATACTGCCGCCTTTGAACTCCTGCGGCGAAGTGGTTAGCAACTGCCATATTTCCGATAGCTTGCTGTTCCAAGTTTCAAGGGCATTTTCGAGGTTCTGAACTACCCAGTTATCACTCATCTGTTTGCACCTCCTTTAAGATTAGGGGCATACCTGAAATGCCAGGTATGCCCCGTTTGATAACTGTGTTCTCTTAGCCGGTAATAAGCGTCAGGATTTCCTTTGCAAAGGTAATGATGATACCGCCCGCAAGAGTCAGGAAACCGTTGGCTCTCTGAGAGACGGGTCGTGAGACTTTTCAACGAGAGACCCACCTGCACAATACCGAAGCCGAGCAGGATAAGACCGATTGCACGGATAAGACCGAAAATGAAATCGGACAGATTGTTGACTACGGTAATCGGGTCGCTAGCGGCAAAAGCGGTAACGCTCATGCCACAAACAAGAGTTGCTGCTGCGATTACGGCGCAGTAAGCACGGAAGCCTTTCTGAACCTTTCCGGTCATAGGCAACTTCTGAGTAGTTTTCTTTTCGTTGTTCTTCTTAAAAATGTTCATTGTGTTTTCCTCCGTTAAAATAAGTTTTTATTTACTTCAAAGTCCTCATCGGACAGAAGTTCGTAATTGGTTTCTCCGTAGCTTTCATCCGGAAGTTCTTCCGGGTCAATAGCAAGAACAGAAATTGATGAGTGCTTGATGGTTACTTCGCCGTGTTTATATGCAGAAGCCTTTCCATCGGTTGTAAGTGCCACATTCGGGTGCTTCAAGATGTCGTACTTGAAGTCCATAACGGGGCGTTCTCCACGAATAAACAGAATTGCATATTGGTTATCAAGCATACGAACCTCATCGGGGGTAAGAAGCTCTCGACCGCTAATCTGATAATTTGGTGGAGTAGTTGCCGCTTCGCCCGGTACTCTTTCCGAAAGTGTTGGTATCAATGGTTTCCTTACCGAGAAGCTCGGACACATATTTGTGGGTGCTTTGCTCGTTGCCGCCGAGGTAAAGGAACTCATCGCAGTTAGCCTACAATACTTTCCCATTGCTTTTCAAACAGCGCCTTCAACTGAGCCAGGTTCTGCAAGATGATACTCACAGAAACGCCACGAGAACGCATAACCGAAAGAATTTTGTCGAAGTCATCAGGGAGTGAAACATTCGCAAATTCGTCCATCAAAAATGAACAGGGGAACGGGAAGCGAGCCTCCGTGAATATGGTCGGCAGCGAAAAACAACTGCTGAAAAAGCTGTGTGTAAAGGATAGATACCAAGAAGTTAAAGCTGGAATCGTTGTCCGGTATCAAAGCAAACAGAGCGACCTTTTTTTCTCTCCGAGTGATGGGAGGTCAAGCTCGTCTGTGGTAGTTAAAGAAGCAAGACTTTCAAGGTTGAACTTTTCCAGTCTTGCCGCAAGGGTTATCTGTATGGACTTTAAGGTTTTCGCCGCACCTGAATGATAGGAACGGTAATACTTCAAAGCGATGTGGTCGGGATTTGACATTTCCAGTTCCGCAAACAGTTCGTCGAGAGGAGAAGGTCTTGTGTCCTCCTCGTCCTCAATCGCACCGGCTCTGAGCATTTCCATTATCATTGCAAAGTTCTGTTCATCTTCGGGTGCTTCGTAATGAAGATAAAATACAAGTGCAAGCAGAAGCATTGAAGCCGAGGTATCCCAAAAAGGGGTCTTGTGATTGACTTCCTTTCGGAGTGGTACTCTTAAAAAGGTTCGTCACGAGCTTTTGCACATCGTTGTCGTTCTGCAAATAGACAAACGGGTTATAGCAATGGCTTTTCTCCATTGAAATCAAATCGAGAACACGGACTTCATAGCCTTTGCTTTCAAGCAGCTTTCCGGTATCTCGGAGAATTTCGCCCTTTGGGTCAAGAATGACAAATGATGTGTTGCACTGCATAAGGTTCGGCTTGCAGTAAAACCTTGTCTTACCGGCGCCCGAACCGCCGCACACAAGTGTGTTTAAATTTCTTCGGTGCTTTTTCGCATTGAGTCCGATACAGACATTTTGTGTCATCAACTTGTTTGCGGAATCCGGCGACTGTCTGTATTTTTTATTTACGGCTCTTGCGTTGCCTCATTTCGCAGAGCCGTGTTCTTCACGCCTTCGGTAATTCCTCTGTGTTGAGAAGTAAATCCCGACACCCATTGCATAGCAGAGAAGCAAAAACGAGGACAGTTTTTTAGGCTGTCCTCGCATAGCTCAATATGGAAATGGTTCGTTGAACGCTTGTTAATAGGCTCGGCAGTATTTCCGGCAATCCTCCTTTTTACAGAAGGTGCAATCAGAAGTGCCAGCCATACAACCGGGATAATACCGATGACGGAAAGAATAATAACAGACTGCCTCTCGTTATCTCGATTCACAGGAGCGTTCCTTTTCGATAACTTCTGAACTTTTTCTTTGGGGCAGTTCCGACCTTGATGATGAGGTCGTCCACCGCATCGGTAGATTTGCCCTCGTTCATCAAATCTGTTTTCTCGTCGTTGAGAGAACGGATAATAATGCCGTGTTCATAATCGTCCAATGCGATATGATACATTTCTTCCTTCGCCATAGTCTCACCTTATCTTTCGTAGTCTTTGCTTCGTGCCTGCTTCTGCTTGTACTGTACTCATCGGAAACACGGGAATGAATATCCGCCATTCGCATTTTCTCGTTTTGGAAAGCTCGGCGAATATCCTTCGGCTCTTTGAGCGAGTCGGGAATACGGTTGATTGCAAAGTTCTGTGTATCTACGCCGTACTTCTTGCAGAGCATATACCCGATACACACGGCGGAAATCCCATCTCGAGCGGCTGTATCGTTCGCTGTTGATGGAAAGCTGAGCGTGACCGAGTTCCTGCTACGCATTGTGCCACCGCCACGCTGTCGCCCGTATTTCTCTTTACAGAAAAGCGTCTGCTTGTCATTGTTGTAAAATGCCGCCATATTGGGATACGGCAGCTCATCGCAAGCGCCTCCACTTCCACCGGAGACGAGTCAAGCATAGTGGTGATAAGAGCCTTCGGGTCTTTATTCGCCGTTGGCGCCGGCGTTTGCGCCCGTTGGTCTGCGACACATCAAATACCTTTTTCACATTGTAGGAAACGCCGGTCGAACCGTCCTTCTTTTTGTGTATTCGACCGGTTCAAGGATAGAAATGCTCTTTGCACCTTTCGAGACACGCACATTTTCTTTGCTCCAATCGTCGTAGTCTTTGAGCTGCGTTGACGTGGGAAGCTGCTTATAGATGAGCAGGGCATTGACGGCGGAATATCTGTCCATACGGCTCTGCGTATCGAGAAAAGCGGTGAACTTCTCAGGGTCGTTTACGATTTCTTCTACCGCCTCGTCCGCCATCTGATAGACGGCTTCCTTTTCGGCTTTTTTCTTTTCTGCATATTCCTCTTTGGAAAGCTTCGGTCGATTATCGGAAGCCTTTTTCGGCGTAAAATTGTTTGTCATTATGATTACCTCTCTTTCGGTTTCTTCGATTTGGATTTGGGTTGCTGATGAACGGTTTGAGCCGTTTTCGTTTGAGATTTAGGTTTCTCGGTCTCCGGCACGGTTCGCTCTGCTTCTTTTCTCTGTTTCGCCTGTGCAGCATATCGGTCAATTGTTTTTCTTTGACCGAAGGCTTCTTCTCGGCGGGCTTTGAGATACCCTTATCAGTTTGCAAATCTGCCGGTTCTGAGTTTTGCCTTGACAGAGGTGTTTTTGTCTGTCTTGGCGACTGTGGGGTTTTCGTTGCTGCCCATTTCTTTCTGAATAGGTTTTCTGACTGCTTCCTCCGTAATGATTTCGCTCTTGCTCTTGGTCGGCTTGTCCTGTTCCTTCGCCTCACGCTGCTCGACAGCTTTCTGCGCCTCGGTAACAATGGCAGCCTTGTCAACAGAGCTGAGTTCAAATCTTTCAACGATACGCTGAATTTTGGAAGCGTCCTCGGCACGGGCGATAATATCAATCGGCACGTTGTCGCCTTTGGTGTTTCTGTCCCTGAGTACGCAGTACAATACACCGTAACGCTTTGCCTGCTCCGTAAACTTTTTCAAGTCCTTGTTGGGGATAGTAAACACTTTCAACTCCTTGCCGGACTTAATCATATTTGTAAGTCTCGCCTTGCCCTTTTGTCTTTTGCTCCTGCTTCAAGACCGAAACAAGCAAAAGGGCAACATTCTTGGCAGCCGACCCCGATAGTTTAGCGGCGACTTCAAAGCCTTCAAGCGAGAGCCTGACGACTTGTTCCGCTGCGTCACCTCCGTTGTTCATAACGGTTGCGCTCCTTTCCTTTGAATTTATCTTCATCTGCGTGGACTTGTTCGAGGTTGTGTTCTATGACCTTTGACCTCTCTGCAATCCCATCGCAAAGCGTGACCTCCTTTTCGGAGTGTCCGTATTCGGTCGGTTATTGTCGAAATCTGTCCCTTGACCTTTGAAAGCTCATCGTCACTCAAATTTCTTCTAAGCGTTTTTCGCAGGTGCGTTCTTTCGTCAGTCAGGGTTTCGATTTGATTTTCAATCGACGCCTTATATGAGAAAAGCTCCTTGTCAGTAGAGATGTTCTCCCTGCCAAGAAGTCTTGCCTCCATTGATATGCGGTCGAGTTTCAGCAAATCCTCTTTGAGAAGATAGTGAAGTCGTGCCGTGTTCTGCTTTTTATACTTGGGCAGATAACCAAGTCGGTAACAGTAGTAAAGATACAGTCCGTACAAACCGCCTTTCTTGCGAAGCTTATTTCTCTCGTTGGCAGTCGGTACTGTCTCGGTCGAAAGGTTTCCCTCTGAAAACGGCTCTATTTTCATCCTCTGATTTTCGATGAGCCTTCGCTTGATAGCTTCATTGGTGTATTCCTCTCCGAGATTTTTCAGGCGTATCGGTTTTGTCGTAGCCTTTGATGATAATCGTCCAATACTTCCTGTCTCGCTTACTTGCAGCTCGCACCCCATTTCTTTGAGAGCGTATTTCATCGCCGCAAGATTGGTGGAGTGGGGAGATAGCTTTGTCGATTGCTTCTCGCCATTGTGTAGCGGGTCGGCATACCGGCTTTCTCTTTTTTGTAGTAATAGGACGACTGTTTGCTGCGGTTCGGTTTTGGATTATAATACAGTCCGTACTTCTCACAGATACGGTCGGCAACGAGCCTGAACTTGAACCAAGCTTTTTCTTTCTCCCCCATAGTCTTTGCCATCGACAAAGGACACAGAGTTGATTACGAAATGGCAATGCAGGTGTTTGGTGTTCAGGTGTGTCGTCACCACGATTTGATAACGCTTTCCCCAAACCTCGTTTGCAAACTCCATTCCGATTTTCTGTGCAAGCTCCGGCGAGATGTCCTGCTCCTTAAAACTCAGGTATCCGTGGTAGGCTTGTATGCCGTCCTCTTTGCCGTAGCCTTGCTTTACGGACACGAATTGGTCACGGGCAGTCTCAGGATTGCAGTTGATACCCTCAACATAAAACTCCTGCTCCGTTTTTTCCTCGTCCTTTGCGTAGTCAATCACATCTCGGAGCGCCTGATACTGTGCTTTGGTATAAATAATCCTCACCGCAGTCTTTTTGGGATTGGTCGCATAGTCAATACCTGTCCGAGCCGAGTGGTAACAGACCATAGCTTACTTACTGCCACTACATTCGCTTCAGGGCGAAGAACATCTCGATGTCCGCTGAAATTTATGCCATCGCTGCGCTTTCACGCTTTCAACATTTGAACGCGTCCACAAAACCGAGTGGTGTTTGCCTTAACGGAAAGCTGATTGATGTTGCCAAGCGATGGACAACTCACGCATTGCGTCAAACTTTCGTCGGGTTCTCTCGGCTCGTACCTCCTTTGAGAAGCAGACGGATAAGACCGCCTGACGAAAGACACGCCTGTTTTGCTTTTTTTCTGCAAATCCTGAGCTTGCTGCCTTGTTAAGACGGATAATGTGCTTTTGAATATTTCTTTTGCTCATTTTATCGCTGTCCTTTCACAGATTTCATAGTGCCTGTTCCGATTTATCTGAAACAGGCATTATTGTTATTTCCGAAAAAGCCGCCGATGATTAACCCGGTGGCGATAAACTCCCTCCTCATAATTTTACTCGCTTTCTTGGGTATTAGGGGCAACCCCTAACGAGAGTACTGTTTGGGACATTCCTGTCCATAAATGGTCTGCTCGCTAAGATTATGCAGACATCAGGGTTGCCCCATAGATTTGTCTCTTTATCTCCTCCATATCCTTTGACTTTGGCTTATACGGCTTTACTAATTCCGTCCATAGGTACTCCAAAATCTCCAGGAGTATTTGAACTTTTCCTCGTACTTATGAGCCAGTTCTTTTTTCGGCATACTGAGAAACTTTTCCGACTCAATCGGTGCGTAAGCAATGAAGAACTTGCCGGCAATAATGTCGAGCATTTCACGGTTGCTGTCATCTTTCACATAACATTTTTTCAATCTTCCAACCGTCCTTTGCCACCGTGTTCATCAGCCATATACGCTTCCAGTCGCACACACATTTATCCGAACCGTCAAGGGAAGAAGCATAGATAGAATATCCGCCCATCCCTCAATGAAAGCCTTATTGTTACTGCGACAACATAGGTTCTTTTTGCTCCTCTGAGTAAGGCTTGTCAAAAGCTGTCAGCCGTAAAAACAATATATCCGGTCGTGTGGTTTCTTTCTTTTTCTACCTGCCGGAAATGAGCTTTCAACTGCGGATAACTCATCTCAACATTCTCAGGCTCGGAATAAACAGCCCTGTTCAGCGGCAAGCCGTTCATCTTTCCTTCATCGTTGCAGATGATGGCAACATCGTCCTCAAAGGGCATATATTCTTCAATATCTCCCTCCACAAGAGACTGCATTGCTTCCAGCGTATCCTCAATCTCAATGAGCTTCGGATACCTGCCCGGCTCAACGAGAATGACGGAAATCTTCTCCGGTGCTTCGACCTTTTCAAAGGTATCTTCGTGAATATTCAAAGCGAGAGAGCTTCCGTTTTCCCAACTCATATGAATCTGTCCGGCGTCGTCAACAAACTTAACCGTTCCTTTCAGACCGTAGGGCATTTGACTTTCTCCAGCCATTTCAGTGAGTACAATCTGCGTACCCTCCGGGTAATTTTTCTCTGATTTCTTTTAGTTTCATCGTGCAAAACTCCTTTCGGTTTTATCTTTTATTCCCAAGCGTTTACAAAGAAAGTCGTTGACATCTTTCCCGTATTGGGAGGGTCGTCAACGACTTCATAATTATCTGAAAGAATCGTCTGCAACGCTTTGGTTGCTTTTCTTCCGGCAATATCATTATCCAAATGAAGAACAATTCGCCTGATTGTGTTGTCTTTTCAAGCAGCCTGCCGAGTGTAACAGGCACTTTGAGTCCTCGATTTTCTGCTTTGGGAATACACTCCCGCAAGAGAAACAAGGTTAAACTGTCGTTGTCTTTGCCCTCCAGCTTCATCAAAGTTGCATGAGGAAAGCAAGTCAATGGCACACTCAAAAGATGAACCTCTCCGAGTGTGTTTTCGGCAGTCAGGCGGAAAGAATATTGCTTCTTACTGCCGGAACAGTCGCCCATAATCCTTGATTGATTTGTTGCTCTGTAAGCGGCGTATTTAGGTTCTTTGTTCTCGTCATAGCCGATAAAAACGGCATTGTGATATGGGAGCGACTCAATGATTAGCTCCTGTTCCAAACAGTGGTTGATGATTTCATAATCAATCCCACGCCCGAAAAGGTAATCAAATACCACATCGGCAGTAGGACTTTTTCAGGCAGAAGCAAGGGTTGTTCCTCATAGCTTTGATGTTTTCACAAGTCGGAAAGCTGACTGAACCGTTTCCCATAATGGTCTGAACCGCCCCGACAAAATCCATTCCACGGACTTTGATAAGGTAATCGAGGGCGGATTTGCCCCCGATACCTCTCGACCACCACATCCATTTTCCGTTGGAAATCTTCAAGCTGTCGTGGGTTCTTGTGGTGTAGGTGTTGCTTGAAAATTTAACAAGCTCGCCCGGTTCATACTCTCTGAGATAGGTTAATAAATCCATTCGTTTGGCTTCGGTTATGACCTCCGGTGCAATATACGGCATAATTATCACCGCCGTTCTACATCAGCAAATCCGCAACTGCTTTCTGAATCGGTTCGTTGATACTGAGCTTTGCAATGATAATGAGTATCTTATCAACAGGGCAGCCGATGTCATTCCAAACAGTCCAAGCACCTTCCGCAAGGTCGTCGTTTTCATACAAAGCAATGATTTCTTCCGGCGAAAACACCGTTTCAATGCTCTGTCGAACCAACTCTCCGTAGAAAGAAAGCTTTGCACTTCTAAGGGCAAATTCCTGCTTCCTTTGCGGGCGTTTTGCTTCTTTTCAATTCGAGATATGCTTTATCAAGTCTCCTGACCACAACCATCATCATTGCGTCAAAAGGGTTAATGATTGCTTTTCTGCAAGGGCAGTTTTCTCTTTCCTTATCGGGTGTCATTTTATCGTTCATAGGTTTTCTCCTTTCGTGTGTTCGGCACTTCGCCCTCATCGGGTTCGCCGCCGACAATTTCGTTTTCTCGCTTATCCATATTGAGCAAGATATTCAGCTCGTCCAATCGGGCAAGCTTTGTCTTGAGTTCTTCCTCCCCAATAAACGGTTTTTGGACTTCTTTCTTTTGCGGTTTCCAACTGATTTGTGGTGTTCTCAAAGGTCATTTTCCGCAAGCGACAAACTCTCGGCAAATCTCTCAATGCCGTTATCAAGACGGATAATATTGCCGTGTGCGTCATCACCGAGAGGAACATTTCTGCTTGTCGCACCTTTCAGTCGAACCTCATAATTTCGCTCTGCGGTATTAAAAAAAGCAGTTCCGTTTCAAACCCTCGGTACTTGCCGAGAGGAATAGGGTCGGGGCTGTTCATCTGCTTGCAGGCTTCAATGATTGCTTTACCGGCGTCGGCTTTTCGGAATAAAAACACCCTTAACCTCCATACCGACAAATCGGTCGTCCGTTGGTTTCGAAGGTGCTGTTTCGCAGTTTCACATCTTGCTTCAAAGCCTTCAATGCGGTTTTCCAAAGCTGTAATTCGCTGCGGATAATATTTGATTATCTTATCTTCCAAAGCGTATCTTTCAGATAGAAAGTTGGATTTTAAGAGCTTCAGCTTTTGGAACTTGAATGTCCAAATCCATCTTTTCCTTAATATGGGTTGCCGGTGGCAAGCATTTTAATCTCTGCATAGGAAAGGGCGGTTTCATCAATATCCTCGGCAGAACGCACCGGGGATTTGCTCGTCATAATCTGACTGGCGAACTTTTTGCTTTTCCCTCTACAAGCTGATAGAGATATGCGTCGAAGGTCTGCTCTGTAACATAACGGTAAATATCTACATCGGGGTTTGAGTTGCCTTGACGGATGATTCGACCGGAACGCTGCTCCAAATCTGACGGTCTCCCAGTTGACAATCAACATCGGAAGTGCGATAAGCCTGTCCTGAACATTCGTACCGGCTCCCATCTTCTGCGTACTGCCCATCAGGATGCGGACATCCCCTCGGCGCACCTTCTTGAACAGCTCCAGCTTCTTCGCTTCGGTATCTGCTTCGTGGATGAACTTGATTTCATCGGCGGGTACGCCACGGGCAATCAGCTTCTGTCGAATGTCGTCATAGACATTGAAAGAGCCGTCGTTTTTCGGCGTAGACAGGTCGCAGAAAAATAGCTGGGTCAACCGCTTCTCGCTGCCACGCTCCCAAGTTTCAAACATAGCGTCCACGCAGGCGTTGAGCTTGCTGTCCTCAAAATCAGGGAGCAACGGATTGATAAGCCGCTGGTCAAGTGCCAGCTTTCTGCCGTCGTTTGTGATCTTGAGCATATTATCCACTCTTGCATCAACCATACCGTTCCGCACCCTTTCGGCTCTTTCCGCAAGCCCCGCAACCATATCCCTTTGGATTTCAGAGGGCTTCACCGAGATATTGTGAAAGACCGCTTTCGGCACTGGCAGGTCAAGCATATCTGCCGTTTTGATGTCTGCGATTTCCTTGAACATCGCCATCAGCTCCGGTAAATTATAGAAGCGGGCAAAGCGTGTTTTGGCTCGGTATCCCGTTCCTTCGGGTGTAAGTTCTACTGCCGTAATGGTTTCTCCGAAAGTGGAAGCCCAGGCATCGAAGTGCTGCAAGTTGTTCTGAACAAGAGTGTTGTACTGCAAAGTACCGCTGAATGGTATAGAGTTCCACAAAACAATACGTAATAG
>VOFK01002105.1_pt1 | contig 17415 bp, 35 predicted proteins | sample 5384121 | NCBI WGS metagenome assembly VOFK01 (sample SAMN12384730, study PRJNA508395) | human gut metagenome | isolation source: healthy gut J | host: Homo sapiens
CTCGACACTTCGTTCAGTTACGTATTGCTCGCCATGAAAAATGGAGACAACTAAGATGCCGCTTGGGATATGGCAGGGAAGCTTAAGACAGTGGATCCAATTGCAGCCTGGAGTTAAAGAGGCGAATGACGGGGAATCAGTTTCGAGGGATGAAGTGTTCCGGTAACTGAGCATAAAGGTATTTGGGTGGCTTATACTAGGTAGCTGCAGGATAAATAAAATTAGACAGAGGTGTGATTCGTAACCGTATACGGCGCTTTACAGAAAGTTCCGTCCCCACCGCATTTGAGGATGTAAGGGACAGGATCATATTATTACAACATTGCAGAACCAGATTAAGGCAAATAACCAGTTGGCCATGCCTATTTGTTCTGGAACCAACCAGGAAGACTACAGTGACAAGATATTTGCCAAGGCGGTTAACTGCGGGGAGCCGGCGGATGGCAGTCCACTGCGGGGAATGCGCGATGTTGCCGATCAATCGCGGCGAGGGACGTCGATGAATGTGATTAGCCGACTTTAGCTGGGCACAATGGTGTGGATAACATCCGGGAGATCCGGAGAGGTGGCGTACCGCCCCTACGGAGGGCCGGTATAAGATGCCACATCATAGACGAAGTGCATATGCTTTCCAGAGGCTTTTTAATGCGCTCTTGAGAAGGCCTGAGCCGCGGGAGTATGTCATCTTTATACTGGCAACCACGGAGGTGCACAAGATACCATTACGATTCTCTCGAGGTGCCAGCATTATGACTTTAAGAGGATCGGTATCGAGAGACGATTTCGGCCAGGCTTCAGGAGCTGATGGTGGATGTGGAAGATAAAGAAAGGCGATCCGGTATGTGGCCGGCGGACGGTTCCATGCGTGACGCGCTGAGCTTCTGGACAATAAATATGCCGCCCCTTCTATCTGGGGCAGAAGCTGACCTATGACAATGCTGGAAATTGCAGGGGCGGTGGACACGAGATTGGTAATTCCAGCCAGCTGCTGCGTAATATCGCCGCGGAATATACCAAGGGTGATGGACACGGTGGAAGCCTTGTGATGCAGGGGCGGGAACTGACCCAGCTTTCTTCAGGTACACATGGTATCTCAGGAACTTGCCTGGTGAAAACATCTGATAATATAGAGGATGATTGGTATCTACACGAAGGAGGAGGCTCAGATGATCGAGCCCGATATGCTGCTCCGCTATCCGTATTTTTTCCGAGCTGTCGGGCAGCTCAAATGGCCAACGCAGGGGTTATGCTGGAGATTGCGCTGATTAAACTGTACTCCCGCCATGGAGTGGGTGGGAGATACACTGCTGGACCTGCATCACGCTGTGGAGCTGGAACAGGAGGCGTTGTTTATGTCGCGCAGCGACGGCATACGGCCGGCCGGCACCATGAACAAAACCTGAACTGCCCAACGCGATCCCCGAAGATATCCAGGAAGTTGTGAAGGGCAGACCCACGACTGCAGATAAGAGGCCTCAGGTACACCTTTCTCAAGAGGAGCCAGGCTGAGCCTGGGGGAGACAACCGGCTGATGATTGTCTGCGGAACACTGGAGGACTTTTAGCTTTCCTACAGAACTTTCACCGATTACATCTGTCATACCGTCAAAAAATTGATGGTATTGCATCTAAAACAGCCTTCCCAATGCAGGTAATTGGCTGATTAAACCGGTAACCAAACTCTTGTGGCTGAAACAAGGTGTGGAAGTATATCGGATACCATTGACGGAAGTTCTGCTACAATTACAGGAGCCAAACTCTCAATTAACGAACCTACGCCACTTAACGCACCCGTTATTGCCGGTATAACATTCTGCCCGAACGTCTTAGCCGAATCAACCAGTGCATCCAAACTCTGATCAAACATTTCTCCGCCTGTTGTCAAACCGACAAGAGTATTTTCAAACGCCGCTTTCAGTGACCCCCACGATCCGCTTATTGTCGTGCTTGCCTCTTTTGCGGTTGTGCCGGTAATATCCATTTGAGTTTGAATTGCGTGAATAGCCTGTGTAATATCGGCAAATGATGAAATGTCGTACCTCTGTCCCGTAAGCTTTTCTGCGTCACTGAGAAGTCGTTTCATTTCCTCTTGTGTACCGCCGTAACCCAACTTCAAGTTGTCAAGCATAGTATAATTCTGTTTTGCAAATCCCTGATACGCATTTTTTTATGGACTCCATATCCGTACCCATTTTATTTGCATTATCGGACATATCAACCAATGCCGAATTTGCGTAATCCGCCGCCTTGTTTGTATCTCCGCCTAAGCTTGATATTAATGACGCTGAAAATCCCGTAACGGTATCCATATATTCATTCGCCGACATTCCGGCAGTCATATATGCCTTATTTGCATTTTCTAATACAACATTTTGCGCACTCATCAAACTGTCGTATTTTCCCTTGAATATCAGAAACACTTTTACCGACACTCTGTGCATATTCCTCAACACTTCTTCCGCCTGCTCCGAACAACGTTTCTACACCGCCCGTAAGTTGTTGCGCATAATCAGCAAATGCACCGACAGACTTTGAAACCAATGCAGTAACGGCAGTTGCGGCGGCTGTACCAGCAATAGCCAAACCCTTTCCGACTTTTTGCGACGCCACTGCCTATCCCTTGCATTACGGAAGTCATTTTGGAGGCACTGCTTGTTGCGTCTTTCATAGATTCGGTCATATTTTCAACACTGCTTGTTGCGGTCTTGATACCTTTTGCAAAACTACTTGCATTAAGATTCATATTTATGGCTATCGACTTATCCAAAACTATTCACCTCCCAATGCTTTCCACTTTGCGTATTCATCATCATTTGCCTTTTTTGGCACTTGCAAGAAAAAATATATCTTTTTCAATTTCGGGTCTTGCAAGCACCTTTTCGAGGCAATATTCCTCTTTGCAGATAATGATGTATCATATAGAGTTCATCATCTGCCTCTATCAGTTTTTTACTTCTTCAACAAGTTTTACACTATTGACATATCCCGCAAGTTTCATACACCTCCATCGCGATAGGTGTGATTTCGCCCGCATCGAAGAGTTTTTCAACAATTTCTTCGGGATATGTACAACCGTATGCGTCTTGAAGTTCCTTTGAATGTAAATCCGGCTCGGCAACACATTCATACACAAGGTGAGCGTCACCGTCGTTCTCCATTTCTGCCGCCTCTGTCGCAAGTGATTTGGTCGGTGCTTTTTATAATAATCTCGCCGTCAAGGCTTTTTCACATATATTCTCGCTTTCTTCGGACTTTTTTCTTTGCCTCAAGCACTTGTTCTTTACGTTTAATAAGCTCTGCAAGAGTAATCTTTGTATTCTTATCCATAGTTATTTACCTCCGTTATTATATTACGCATTCATTGTAGTTGTAAGGTCATGGTCGGTAAAACCACCGCTAAATTCTTCCTCAACTATCTTACCGTTTTCAAAATTCATAAGTGACACATCATTATACCAACAGTTATCAAGCTGAATTGTTTCATAGCCGCCATTATCGGGGGTCTTCAAGTCTTGCCACCAAAGTATGTCTTGTGTCCTGTCCCTTTTTATGACCGTCGGCTATTGCCTTACCTCTTGAATATACTTTTCGCACCGTATATGAAAATTCATAATCAACGCCCATTAATTTTGAATCATTGGTTGTATCTCCGGCAAAGCTTACGCTTTCACGGTTTGTCTTTTTCCTTTGCCTCGAACTTATACACTTCATAGGCAAGCATTCCGTCAATCCAAAGTTTACCGAATGTACCGGAACAAAGTTGATTTCCTCTCGGTTTAATACTTTCAGCCATTATTTATCACTCCAATCCTATTTTAAAACTCAAGTCCTCAATACAATCCTGTATTGTAATATCCGCACCCGCAAATATGATACTTCCCGTATTTGCGACTTCAATCTCACTGTCTGTCATACCCGACACATCATATTTCTGTGCAAGCCATTCACGTTGCGACTCAACGTCAATATATGCTTTTGCAATCTGCACCGTCGTATAATACGCCCTGTGATTGCAACGACTTAAAATACTGATTAATCGCACCGATGAAAAGCATTTTATTTTCGTGACTGTTTACAACGTTAATATAATTTTCCTCAAACGATGCTTTTATATCATCTCTTATGAGGTCAAGACTGTCTATAATCTTGATTTTTTTTTTTTCATATCCTCCGTCTTATCACCCGACAATGTTACAAGCGAATTGACACCTCTGCCGACTTTAACCTTTTCGCCGTCATTAATAAGTATAAACTTACCGCCGTCTATATCATCATCCGGAGTTGTACTTTCCGTTATGCTTTCAACCTCCGCAAGAGTTTGATACGTTGCGCCCTCTGTCATAGGCAATCCTGCCAAAAGTCCTGCAATACGGCAACAGTATTCGGCAGTGGTATAAACCTTTGTACCGACTTTTATATCATTGGTTGCGAAGTTTATAATACCCTCATTATTCGCCGCATACGGAAGTACGGCTTTAAATGTCTTTTTTCGCACTTCTCTGCGCGATAATCCAATCCGCAATATCTTTTTCGTTATCGGCAAGCGACGGTATTGCAAGGTAATTCCACTTTTTATTTTTTAATCGTGCAAGCGCGTCGTCATAGGTATCTTCCGCACCTATTCTCTCAACAATAACCCTTTGCGGTCCGCCGAGGAACGTCTTGCTTATGTAATCATAATTTGCGGTTGTCCAATGAGATTTTACAACTTCACTCTCATTTGTATACGAATATGATGTAATATCACCTTTGGTTGCGTCACGCAAAATCAGTGCAACAATGCCGTTTGCACTTCGTTTAATCGCCGTTTCAGCTTTAGACTGAAACGCTATATTTATTTCAGGTAAACCCATTATAAATCTCCTCCTAATATCAAATCTTCTGCATTATCGTATGTACTTTCGTTTCTCACCTTAACGGTGTAATTGTATACAAGCTCCGTCACAAGCGTATAGTTCTCCAAAAGAAAAATCTATACTAAAACTTCGTATACGCATACCGTCAGACAGTACAAGCGGTTTATACAAAAAACAAGCCTCTCAATTTTTCAGCCACTTCAATAAATTCGTCTTGACTTATCTCTTTCGGAACATATCGTATTTTTACCGTCTGCGTTTCATCGTCCAAAAAATGAATTTGTCGACTGTACGTTAAGCGGAAACATTTCAACGATAAAGCAAGGCTCTGAAAATCCTTGTTCTGTGTATGCCGTATATACCGCATTGCCGAAACAGTCATAAATAGCTTTTTGTTACTGCATTTTTAATACTCGTCATCATTTCAGTATTTCCTCCATCTTCTGCATAAGTATTTTCGGCGCTACCTTATCGACTTTCGGTACTACGGTGTTAAGATACTTTTTACCCTCAACCCACTTTTTGCCGTTTTTCTTAGGCTTGTACTTCGGGGACGTACCTTTTCCGAGCCTTGTACGGTGTCCGAACTCCACATAAGGAGCATATTCAAGTGCGGTATATATTCCGCCTTTTACCGTACTTCAATCCGCTTACAGTTGTTCTTTCTGCTTGCCAACTCTTTTTTTAAAGTACCGCCCACTTTACCGTTTTTGTAATGCCCCGGCTTTGTTACGTTACTTATGTATTTAAGTGCTCTTTGAGAAATCTCATTCATAGCCGATGCACAAGCTTTGGTGTAATCCACACTTTCCATTTGCTTTTGTAATTTCTCAAGCTGTGAAAAATCAATCTCATTCATTACGCATAATCCTCGAATAATTCCAGTGCAATTTCTTGGTGCGATGTATAAACCGCACTTTCACCGCTACGGCAATAGTCAGTTGTTTTTCCGTTTTGTGTAACGGTTATTTTACTGCCCGACGGTATTTCAACCTCCGGTGCAATAAAAAGTACAACCGATTGCGATACGGTGCTGTATCCGTCGTCCTTTGCCGCCGAATTTCGGCTTTGAAATGAAAGTCGGCAAGGCTGTTCGGTTAAAACAGCCTTTTTCGGTAAATACAGTTTCTCCTGTTTCCTCATTCGCACGCTTGAAACTTTCACTTTGACAGAACATAAGCCTTTATACAGTCTTTCAATCGCCTCTCTTACCATATTCATCACCACACCAACTTTCTGAAACGTGCAAGCCTTGCTTTGTAGTCTTTAAACACGCTCGACATACTGCTTGAATTACTGCCGTACGATACGGTAACATCGCCCTCTTTGATTGACGTTACATTGTCATATTGTCCCGACGATGCCGATACATCATAGCGGAACAAGTCCGCCGCCATAAGTATAACGGTATGCTTTAAATCATCGGGAATACTGTCAATGTGGCAATAATTCTTGATATATTCGATTGTGCTTTCAATACACCTTTCGGCTTTTCCTCTGTCATCTTCGCTTATGCCGTACATATCCGTAAAAACAGTTATATACTCGTCCATAAGTCACCTCATCAAATCTTTGTGACGCATTTCGACAATTCTAATCTGCTTAGGGTCATATACAGGTGTCCAGTTTGTTGCATTAGCAAGTTCCGTACGCGTAGGACCTTCCGTATTTGCGACATCGGCGTCCGTAAACATAATACCGCGTGGGTGAAGAATATACGTCTTACGATTGATAAGATAGTCAACACCGCTGCCCTTTTTTTTTTTATCTCTGTCTGTTTCGGTCGCAACAAACTTTTCCGGTGTACCGTTACCGAGTGCAATCGCACCGTTGCCGAAAAAGATATGTTGAAAATACTTGACTCGAACCCGAACCTGTTACGGGACAGCCGTCATCAATAATAACTCGCTTACCCATATATGTACTGAACGGATTTGCACCGGACGGCTGAATTACGTCAATAAGGTCTTGCTTTCTGAGTGCCGCCTCAACCGCACTGTGCATAACAACAGCGGTAAGTTCCGCTTTGTTGTCGCCTAAAAAGCTGTTGTGCGTCAATAAAAAGCACTTCCGCTCCATTTTGCACCGTTACCGCTTGCGCTTGACATATCAAGAATGTTTGACGCAAGTCTTGTTTCAGCCTCTTTTAGGCGAACCGTCGGAGACTGCCGGAATTGTGCCGAAGATACCTTTAAGCACAGCGATAAGTTCCTTTGTAAATCTCTCACCCAAAAGTCAGATACAAGACTTGCAATCGCCGCCATAGGGGTCAGCACCCGACATTGCGGCGGAAAGGTCTGTTGCACTCCACATTTTTGCACGTCTTAAAATTACCGCAACGTCTTTCTTACTGCTGATTTTATCGGCGGTAAGGTCATCGCCCTCGATAACCGTTTCCGATTCACCTGTTAGGTCAGAGAAAAACGGCATATTTACAAGCGGACTTGCCTGTGACGCAAGCTTGTCAAATTCTGCGTCGTTTTGAACTATACCGCTCTGCACAAGTGCCGATTTTTTCAAGTGTCTTTTGAATAACGTACGGATTAAACAGTTCCGGTACGATAATATCTGATAAAGTTGTTCCCATATTAAATTCTCCTGTCATTCCTGCCTCTTGCATTAATACTTTTTGCTTTAGCAGGGTCGTTTTTATAAATTTCTCCCTGTTTGGTAAGATTGAATGTTTCCTTTGCCCAAGGATTTACGTCTGAACTTCCGCTTCCGCCTTTCGGAGTGTATCCGCCCTTATCAACCGTAAAAAGATGTGAGTATGTCTTATCCTCTCTAAGCGGTTTTAAAAATCTCGTCTACACCGACAGGCTTGCCGTCTTTATCAAATGTAAACTTATCAATTCCGCCTTGCTTGTAAAAATAAGATAATCTGCATCTGTCACACCTGCTTTTGCAAGCTGTTCCTTTAATGCGTATGTCTTTGCGGTGTTCAACGCATCTGTTTTAAGCGTTTCAATCTCGCCCTCATACTCTGTGATTTTCTTCTGCAATTCCCCATTGTCGGCATTTGATTGTTTAAGGTCCTCAATGGTTTTATTCGCCGTTTTAAGCTCCGTAACTTTGTCATTGAAAACATTTTTCGGTACTGCATACTTCGGAAATTCAGAGTTTACAGTCGACATCACTCCGTCAATATCCAACTTGCCGTCCTCAATCTTCGCCTTTTCCAATATTGCCTTTAACCATTCCATTCTTATTTCTCCTCCATAATTTTTTTTTATTCAGGTGCGTTCCTGTAAAAAAGCATTGTTCTTTATTCTCTGCAACACTTGAAAAAAAGAGTATAAAAAAAGCACCGTTTCATAGGTGCTAAGGCGGTAAACCTCGTATATTCACTTGTTCCACTCTCCTTTTTCGTATCAAAAAAGCACGCCCTAAGACGTGCTTAATGTATATTTAATTTATATACCGGGAATTGTTTCTTTAATGCTTTTAGCTAAATTTGCCGCTTTTTTTTTCATCAAAAGAATTTTCGCTAAGATATTCAAGTCCTTTTAATGTTATTCGGACATCATCGAATTTGATTCCCTGTATTCCTATCATATCAACTATGATTACTCCGGTTATATATTCTTCTTTGGCAAACATTCTGATAATATTCTCAAATCGATTTTCTGTTATCTTGAAATTTTTTCTGCCTTTAGCAAAGACCTATCAACTTCATCACAATCCATTGCACTTTCAAGGACTTTAAGTATTTTATAAATAACTTTAAAATTATCCATTGCCTATACTCCCTTTGTTGTAATAAAAAACATACTCATTAGTGTTTTTTGCTTTAATCAAACATACTATATTCTTTTTCGTAACTTCTCGTAATACTTTTTTTACTTCTTCAGGTGCATCTTCTCGTAAGTGGCATTCTCCGTCGGGATACTCTTCCCATTTGTCCAACTCTTTACTCATCTTCAAATCATATTCTGTTATAAGCCTCATCATTTTACACACCTCTTTACCAATTCAATAACCGCTTATCTTTTTACAATTCCCTTTTTCTCTTGTAACAGCACTTCCGCAATTAATTCATTTAATTGTCTGTTGCCCCCTCTTTTCAATCCATCTTTTTGCATTTCGACTAACAGTATTTGACACATAAGAATAATCAAGTCTTTGTTGTTCCTTTACGTATTTCCCGCAACTCTGATTCTATGTTCATTTTATTACTTTCTCCACCGTTTGTCAACACAAAATCCCAATGTTTCTTATGGAACATTTCATGCCCAATACATCAAGCTTGTTCTCCGCGACAAAATACCCGTCTTTTAGCATTTCATTCAAAAAGCTTTCATCTGTCAATTTCTCATTGATATATAAGCGATTGTTTTTGTGACTGTATGCGGCTATACCTTTTATTGATTTTGCTATTACGATTTCTGAAACATCACCCAATAAATCGATACTATTCTTAGTATCTATTACAAACTTTATTGTATTCTGTGCGTTCTTCGAGTTTGTTTGCGTATAAATACCGTTATGATTTTTTACAGGATTGCATTTACATCTAACACCATCTTCATCAAATACTTTCGACAAAGACATAGTATCAGTATCTTCAACATTTTCAAGTGTTTCCTCTTCTTCCACAAAATATCCCGTTATTGTACCACGACAACGGGTATGAAACGGCGGTGCGGTTATGCCTTGCTGATATTCGGACAGTTTAAAATGCTTTCCGTGCATACTTGCACACTCATCGCAAATATCACTGTCCATATTCTCGTCAATCTCGTATTCGTCACACCCTGCGTCCATTATCGAACGCAATCTTGCGTCAACCATAATATGCGTATATTCCGTCTGATACAGTGCGGCGGAACGGCTTTTTTGAAACATTCATTCTTGCAGAAATATTTTTAATCATTTTATCGGGACTGTCGCCCCTCGTTATGCCATGTACAAGATTTGTATTAAGTTCTCTCAAAAGTTTCTGCTTATCATTCCATATTCGGTCAGAGAAGTTACTTCCGTCAAGCCACTTTTCATATATCGCATTCTTTACCGTGTCACGGTCGAACTTTGCAAAAAATTAACAGCATAATCAACCGAATCGGCAATATGTTTATTTGTTGTATAATATGTATCACTGTATGCCTTTTTAAGTGATGTTGAAAATTTATCCTCTTGCTTTTGTTTTTCAAGAGTTCGACTTCTCCACGCATTTGATATTTGAGTGCCTCCAAACGGCTTACCCTTGAACGCATATACTCATTATCAAGCATTGTCGTCCACTTGCCGTCTGCGTTATCCGCGCCTTTTTCGCGAAATTCTTCAAGCGACAGCTTAAACCCTTTAAGTTCGTCACGACTTAGCTGTTTTCGTGCCTCTGCCATACTGATACCGTTTTCACCCGCATACCTTGCGTAAAACGTTTCAATCTCTTTTTTTATGCCGTTTAAGGACCTTTCATACTCTTTTTATGAGTTCGCGTTCTATATCATCGGCTTTCTGTGCGTGGATTTTTTAAAAAGCTCACTGTTCCTCTTCTTCCAATACTCGTTCATTATGTCCACCCATTATATCGTCACTGTCGTCCTTTTTTTCTTCCGCAATTCTCTCCATTTCCTTATCTGCGTCCTCGACAAACGGATGACGTTCAATAATCGTGCGTTGAGATATAACACCAACGCTTTTTTTGTGCTATATCCGCAAGTTCGGTGTCGTTTGAAACGCTTGTCCTTGTCCACGTCTGCGTGACATTTTCACAAGCGATACCGCTGTAATCGCATATCGCTTTGATGAGTTCTTCAAACCCACTCCTAAACTCCATTTCTGCCATACCGGCTTTGAGTTCAAGCAGTGAATACAAATATTTCAATGCCGTACCCGATGAATTACCGAAGTTCTGCGGATCGGGATCAATACCTTTGCCCTGTTCAAAAAATACTCTTGCGTGTCATTTGGAGCATTTTCTCTCTTGCCTCAACCGGAATATCAATCGTCAAAGTCGAAAGTCCTCCGCTTGCTCCGTCCTCCGAATCAAGCTTAATAGTCTTGTACTTCTTGAGCTGTGTCAAAAAACTCTGAAAGGCTCTCGCCCTCATATCCGCTTAGTACGAATATAATCTCCTGTATATCTTCGAGGTCGTTTATAAAACCGCTGTACGTTTTGTCATATGTATCAATAAGTCCTTTTTTATCGGTGTAAGGTCATCACGATGAAAGCCGTTATTGAAAAAACGGAATAAACGGTACACGTCCGAAATTATGACTGTACACGTTACATATAGTTCCGTTTGTTTCAACGTCGTACACGTTGAACATATTATACATTTCAAGCCGTTCAAGACCGTCGCCAATCTTCTTACGGAATACACTGCATTCCTTATCAGTCCAATACTCATAAACGTGGTAAGTGTCACCGTTATCGTCAAGCTCCTGATACGTTCTGAAACAAGCCGTCAATTCGTGTTCCAAAGTATCGCCCCATATCGGTATAACTTGTTTACTGTCTATAACGTCATACTTAAATCCGTCATTATCCCAGTAGTGAATCCAACCTACACCCGCATTTGACGCATTTATTGCAAGTCTTGAACATATTTTCGTGTATCGACTGCCGAGTATATCGCTTATTTTCTCATTCGCCGATTTATTCCCGACATCAAATAACGGCGGTGACGTAAACATATATGCGGACTTTTGGTCTACAAGCAAGCCGTGAAAATTTGATGGTATTCTGTTATCGGCATTTCTCAAAAAGGCTTTTCGTCCTCACTATGCTTTATGTGCAAAAATATCGTTGTCGTTTAAGTAATACCTTTCCGCCGTCTGCACTCTCGATATAAAATTCTCGTGTCCGGGTATATATTTTTTTTTTATCAGCTTTTTCACTGTTTCCAAATCCATTTTTATCACCTACTTTAAAATTGACAGTCCGCCCTTTTTTTCCTGTTCATCATTTCCGCAATACCCGTTGTTGCGTCGGGTGCGTCGTCGTGTTTGTTCCTGCCCTCACGCTGATATGTTGTCATCGCCTTATAGTATTCGGGAAAACGTATATGCCAGTCGCAAAGGAAAATATATATGCTCCATTACCCAAGTGCTGTTGGATAATATTCGTGCCTCTTTGTTATTGCTTTGGTGAAACCATTTCACCGTTGTAAAATTACTGCCGTACTTTTTCGGCAAAGGATTTCACGCACACGTCTTGCGAACGAACGTCCGCCGTTATTGCTTTCAATCTTTGCAAGGTTGACGTTGTTCTCGTATAATCTGCGTGCCGTTTCACCCTCTGTAATCTCCATAGGCTCGTCGGTATAATACACGTCTATGACGTATACTTCTTTGCCGTATATGCCGTATATTATGTTGCAGAGATAGTCCGCACCTGTATCGGCGGTATCGCAATATGCGTGTATCTGCGTAATCGGCGGTAAACTGTCGTATGTTTTAAGCGTTGTGTAGAGTTTGCCTTGCAAATCAATCGGCTCTTGCTGATAGTTCGCACTTGCTATGTCCGCACCCATTGCCTTAATCTTTAAGTCGTAACTGCTCCGTGAAAGTATTTCGTCACAAAGCATATTGCCGTCATCACAAACGGCTTTCATCGTGATTACTCTGTGCGATATGTTGTTCTCGCTGAAATACTCAATCGCACGTCCCGCAAGGTCGCCCGAAGCCCACCGTGTCATTATAATGATTATCTTGCCTTTTTTTCTTCAAGTCGTGAAAGCATTGTGTTCGTAAACCATTCCCAATGCTTTTTCTTTGACTGTTTCGTTGTATGCCTCCTCAGCATTTTTGATAAGGTCGTCGATTATAAGTAAACTCGCTCCGAAACCTGTCGCAGTACCGGACGGCGATGTGGCAAGATAGTTGTTGTAACCGCCCTCAAGGCTCCATAAGTTCATCGCTCCGTCGCCTTGCTTTATTTTCACATTCGGAAATATGTCACTGTAAATAATCTTATCCTTATCCGCTTTTTTCCTCTTGAATGGCGTTACGCACCGCTTTTTGAAAAAAGTGGTTGATAATGTTTCATTGTATGAGCCGGTCATTATTTTTTCGCTTTGATTTCTGCCGAGCACCCACTCAACAAACATTGAAGCAGTACGGCTCTTGCCGTGACGCGGCGGTAAATTGATAATCAGTGCGTCTTCGTCACTTTCGTAAAACGATTGCATTTTCATTGCATAATCGTACAAGAAATTCTCGCTCCGGCTTGTAGAATGACGGTGCGGTTAAATGGCAAAAAATAAAAGAACTCACGTCGTGCAAGTTCTTTTTCTTCGCCTCAAGCATTATTAAGTTTTTATCCATCGCCAATCAACTTCCTTAATTCATCGATCGTAAGATTTGCCATAGGATTGTTTATGTCCATTGTGCCACTGTGCGTTATTTCCTGTTTCGGTGAAAAATTCATCTTTGCATTTGCGTTCAAGATACCATAACGATAAATTAATATCACCCTTTTTTATCCCGTGTGCAACATTTAATTTCGACTTCATTTTGATATTGTCTTTAAGTAAGCTCTTTTCGCTCCGAAAACTCCTTGTGTTTCTTGCAGTAATCGTATAACGTGCTTACCGCTATATCCGCATAAATACAAGCCTCTCGGTCACTTAACCCCATTAAAAATCCCTCTTCGAGTTTTTGACTGTCTCTTTCGTAATCTTTCTCGGTCTTGCCATGAATTTCACCTCCTGTTTTTGGGTATAGAAAAGCACTACCTATGCGATAGTGCCTTATATTTTACTTTGATACAATAGTGACATTGTATTGTTTTTGCTCCGTTGACTGTTTTGCTTTTCTTCTTTTTCAGCTATCAGTTCATCTAAAACTTGTAATGCAATTCGGCATTGAGTACACTCATCTTTTCTATATATTCCGAATGCTAATAATATAAACATCGCTATTATAGCAACAAAAAAAAAAAAATTTTGGTAACTATTGATACAAGTGTCACTGCTAATGTTATAAATGCCAAAATAGCGGCTATTGCACTGTATGCATTGTCTTGTTTTCTGTCTTCTAATCTTGTTTCTATACGCAATCTTTCCTTTTTTAGATATTCTAAAGATTCATCAGTATAAAATATTTTTGTGTTTTTACGATACTCGAGATATTTATTGTCGTCCGATTTATGTTTTCGTACGTGATCCCAAAATAATATTCCCATAATTTTATCCTCCGTAAAATTGTATTTGTGTATATAATTCGACAATATCACACAAAATTCCTTTTTTACAAAAAATAAATTTCCAAAAAATTAATATCTCCACTCCCACCAATCACACGAGATATTCACCCATCATCTCACGATGATACACTACCTTTTTACGAAAATAACGAGCGGTAAGATATAGAACACAAAAATATTGCACTGTATATATGTTTTGCATTATTTTTTGTTTGCTCATTCTTTTTCGCATTATAAATTGTATCACACTTTTTTCGGCAAATTCGGCATTTTTAAAAATTTATTATGTTTTCTTCGTGGATAACTCTCATCGTAATGCCCTATCTTAAATGCAATCCACTGCCACGTCGGCATTACAGTGCCGTCTATGTATCTGTATCGGAATATGCGGTGTGTTTCACTGTCCAATATACCGGCAACAAACAATTCAATTTTATTTTTTTCTGCCGCTCCAAGCGTTGACGTAATACAATATCAGATATATGCGTTGGCTCAACACCCGACACAGAAATACAGTGTTTGACGTACGGAAATTCGCTGTCAGAGCCTGTGACAGTACCGTGTACTGTATTACTGTTTATTCTGTCATTTACCTCGTTTAATTCCGCTACAATACTGCGATACTGTTTTTAGATCTTCCCTTTGTCAAATTAATTCCCCCTGTCTAAATATTCAATACGTCCGTTTGAATAAAATACCATTTTACAATCATTGCGGATTGTATCTTTAATTATTTTTTATTCTGCCGTTCATCATATCCATTAATACAAATTTTGCAGTTTGTCCGATGTCCGCCATACGTTTTTACGCCAACCGAATTGCATATATAACGGATATAGCGCCACAGGAAGTATCGTCTGCATTTTTGTATATAATCATCTTCATACCATCTTCGTCAACGGTATCTGTTTTCAAGGTCAACGGTTTAAAATCTGCCATTAATGACTGATAATCAAAATCACATTCAGACTTAATTTCATCAGTAAGTTGTATTACTGTTCGTGTTTCGTTGCCGATGTGTTGTAAATAATTATGCGCATATGTTATGTACCGCACCAATCGTTTTTGATTCCAACCGTACTTTGTATGTAAATACCACACAACGAACACAACAGAATTAACAATCGCCTCTTTGGTTGCCTCAACTTCGACAACTTTATAGGCTTGCAGTGCCTTTTTAGTATTAAATTTCTTGACACCATGCTTTTCAGCTACTTTTTTTGAAATTTTCAACCAATGCTGATTCTTCCCTTGCATCGTTCTACCTGTTTCAATCTCTGCCGCATTTTCTTGCGTTTCTTCGCTATTTTATCTTTCACGCTCTACTCAACCTTTCTTGTCCGGTACATATTCCGGACACTTTTTCAATCCTATACGAATCATACGTCTTGCGGTGTACCTTTTCAGCAGTCCAACCCTCCACAGTCTGAAAGCAACTGCTCCACGAACAATCGCCGCAAGCTTTCTGACACGCCCAACATAATTGTTCTTTAACCATTTTGCGCCTCATCTAATCGCTGAACATACTCGGTAAAATACCATAGCAGTTCATCTTTGAATACTTCAATAGCTTCTTCGGCTTTTTTCTTTTGGTGGTGAAATATATTGTATTAGGTAATCGCATAATATAATAATACTTTCTGCGTACATTTCTTCAGAACTATATATAATAAACCACTTTTTTTACTTTCATTGTTCCAATCTTCTACTGAAATAGGCTCGTCGTTTTGTGCCTGCCATTGTCTTAGTTGACGGAGTAATCTGTCTGCTCTTGCATTGTTCTCAGCAATGGTTTTATCGCTGTAATAATTGCCTACATCATAACGATTTTTTGGTCAAATAGGACGGTATTCTCATCTTCTATTACTAAATCTATAGTATTGACAAAATAATGCTTCTTATTGTTACATTCTTCTCTTCCCTCATACCCAGTTCTAGGTTTATCCTCAAGCAATCCCAACTTTTTAACTGCTCAACCAGTCCCAACTCTTTCAGCTGTCCTTCCGATATTTCAGCTTGAACGGTTTTTACCATTTGCATTAATCGTTACTTGCATTTTTTTGTTCCTCACTTTCTTTATCACAAAATCACTTTTTTTGCTATCTTCCCATATCTCTGTCTTTTCAGCCACTAACGGAGCAAGTCCCGCGTCAGTTGACACCGTATATTCACCATATCCTTGTTCCATTAATTCTTTGAACTTTTCATAAAAATCTGCGACTGTCATTGTCTTATTCCTCCTAAAAAAATAAATTAATCCATACCCTCATACAAACTTTTGCTGACCGAAATATCCTCAATATTTGTTTCGTGTATTGCTGTTGCTATCTTCAATTTTGTTTCTCTGCACGGCATATATCCATATTTGATATATCGTATCATTCGCTCAAATGTTGACATTGGAAACAGTATTTTGTCATCGACTACCAATCGTTTTGTATGTAGGTGTTCAAAAAACTTATCGTCGTACATTACTTTTATATTCAATATGTTTTCCGTCGTCCTCCGTTACTTCTTCTTTGAAATATGCAAACTTTGATATAGTAAAATCAAAATTTTCTAACATCGACTTTGCGTCATTGAAATTTTACGACATAACTCCAATACCAACCCACTGTCTATATGCTTATATGCCTTGACATTGTCGTTTTCGTAGTAAAAATTATATTGCACTGTCAATGCGTTATCGCCTGTATATCCTTCTGTCTGACTGTCGAAGTATTCCACGGCGCAATAAAATTCTTCCTCGTCATCAAAAAATATATCTATGTCCTTTATCTTTTCACCGTTGAAAATGTTTTTAAAACAGCCGCCTGCTATGTATCCTTTATGTCCCATCATAAACTTGTCCTAAAAAAATTCAACATATGAAAATTTTCTCTGTCTTGTTTAATTATCATCGTTTTTCCTCCAATTCAATCACCTTAAATATCTCACTTTGCTGTTTAGCACCGTCATTTTTATCAATAATACCCTGTTTTTTATTGCAGTGTACAAATCAGCCAATCGTGCTATGATGAAACACTCACCGCAATTAAATTCACCGCTGTTATACATATCATCGTAGCACTCTGCAAATTTTCTACCATCTGCAATACATATATCCGACAATTCGTTTGCTTTAGCTTTCAACCTATTTCTTGTAGCTTTATCAATCATTATTCAGCACTTCCTCAATGAACTTTTTAAATCCGTCAAATTCAGACGGTCTAAGGACTGTGACCGCCCCGCCGGAAGTTAATATTTTATCTAAATGACTGCGTTGCAACGGTGCCAACTTACCGTGTTCAGCTTTAATTTCAACACCGACAAATCTACCATTCGCACATACAAGCAAATCGGGAACGCCCGCTCTTGTACCTCCGCAACCATAATATTTAACTGGCAAACTGGAACGAAGTACAATCGA
>VOFK01000714.1_pt1 | contig 17409 bp, 19 predicted proteins | sample 5384121 | NCBI WGS metagenome assembly VOFK01 (sample SAMN12384730, study PRJNA508395) | human gut metagenome | isolation source: healthy gut J | host: Homo sapiens
TCGTCGCATAGTGTTTAAGAGTTATCGTTGTTGTTTTCAGACCATTCGTCGACTGTCGTCGCGTCATAGATGCCGTACCGGCGTATTTCAGCGTACGCCTGTCCTTCCCGGAGCAGGGGCTGCCGAGAGACGAACGTTCCGGTGAAGTTTGCCAAAGCCAGCGGAACGAGCCACTGGAAATCGCTGCCCCCGACCGCCCATGACCTCGCACGAGTGAAAATCGGCGGGAAGGGTTTCGGAATCGAGGCGACACATAGTGAAAAGAGCAGAGATGCCGTTGATCTCGGCCTCGCGGAAATCCCTGATATCCGCGAAAGGAATGGATGATTCGTATGCCATGATATGGAAATGACGCCGCCCGCTCGTTGCGGAGCAGGCGGCAGGTTATTAAAGAAAGATTCGGTACCACGCCCCGAGCAGATAGACATTACCTTCCACATAGAGCGAGTATAAGTCCGTAGAGACAATCCGCAGGAACAGAGTCCTGTCGCCGCGCAGTTTCCCGATCTGGCGCCGGAGCGCTTCGGCGGGAAAGGGTTTGCGCGAGATGAACCGTCCGCGGATCTCTGCCTCCGAGGGGAGGTATTCGTACAAGCGGTAATTGAGCGCCAGCCAGCGAAGGATTTTACGGCGGGTTTTCGCATCGTCCGTCCGCAGTGTGAAACGGTTGAAACAAAGATTGTTCATCAGAAATAGAAATTAGTTCAGTGACAAGGCCTGACAGAAATAGTCCGTATAATCGAAGTCCAGTCCCAGCCCAGAACAGGCCGTTTCAAGATCGCCGTAGCACACAGCACCGGCATCCCGCAGTTCCCGCAGGTTGCGAAGTTCCGCGGTCAAATATTCCTCGGCGCGACGTTCGCCGCAGCGGCACGCAGTGCAGATATTTTCGATAATAATGTTTCGTTCCATAGTCGTTTAAGGTTTAGGTGTGAATTTATTGTCGGAGAGTGCAAGGAAATCGTCGAGCGTGCGGCACCGATAGTCCAAAGAGATCTTTTCGCTGTAATCCGTCTGCCGGATATCGAAAGTATAGGTCAGGCCGTTACGAATGATCTGGCCGTGACTTTTGTCATGAACCCAAACCACATCGGACAGAGCCTCCAACCGGTTGCGGTACCCGGTTATTTTGCGTTCGTTCTCCGCATCGATCCGTTCGAGATTCCGGAAACCCTGCGTGAGGTATTCCCCCCAGTCGTCGATCTTCTTTTTGTGAAAACCCCGATACGGTTCGGATCGGATTGCTTGTCGAAAGCCTTGCCGTAGGAGTAGTTGTCCGCATATCGGAAGAACGACCAATCGAATCGGAGGTCGTAATAGGGTTTTGGATAGAAATATTGGCGGACGAGAAACAGGATGTCGTTTCTTCGGAAACCGGTGCAAGCTTCCTCGAAATAGTTTTTCAGGCTGTCCACGGCATGTGTAACACGGTAGAACAAGGCTGCCTCCGGAACGAACTCCTGCACTGTTTCCAATACGGCCGATGCGCTTCGAATAGCCCGCTCTATGTTATCCTCGGCATTGGCGAGCAGCAGCTCATCGAAGGTCGACTGATCGATCCACTTTCTCATCGCTGAGCAACGCCTGCCTGCGGCAGGATTCCGTTTCCGCAGGTAATCGTTCAACGTCAGGCACAAGGATCGTACACTCGGCATCGGGCTTTCCGAGGAAAACATTTCACCTTTACCGATGCCTCCACGCCGTCCCGGGCGTAGGTCTTGAAGCGGTAGTCGTAACCCGCCACCGCAATCTCGAATTTTTGATGTTTCATCTTCGAAATGAATTTTGATTTGACATACGGCCGGCAGATCCCCGCTATGAAAGTGAGAAGCCGGCTTCGGGGCGGGATTATCAGCGACGGCACGGACAAGGCAAAATTTTTGAGGGGCGATACGACCCGAAGGGTGGAGATCGTGCCGCAAAAATTTGACGCCGGAACGTAAGTCCGGCGCTATCTTGCCCCGCAGACGGCGTTCACAAAGGGATTTTTAATTATTATTCGCGCTGTCTCAAAACAAAAAGAGACTGCTGCGGATGCAGTCAGTCCCTTTCGGTTAGCGCACCGTGAACTGCGGTATCCGGGAGAGGGTCTTCCGCAGCTTCCGGCGGTAGAAAAGTTCAGTAAGCGCAAGCAACTCGTAGGTATCGTACATCATCTGTCCGTTGACGGCACGGGCGCGGATCATCCGCTTTTTACGGCATTGTTCGAGCTGGTGACGGTCCAGACCCAGCACCTCGCAGACCTTGCGGGCCGAGAGGAACATCGGGCGGTCGCTGTGGCTTAACAGGTGTTCGAAAAGCAATGTGGATTGTGTCAGCAGGAAATGCGTGCGGAGCAGTTTCTCCAAAGCTCCGGACTCCACCAAATAATACTTGTCAGGCATAGGGTTATGAATTAAAGGTTCCTGATCCGGTTTTTAAGTTCTTTTCGCTGCCGGCACTCCGTGTCGATCCGCTCGACAAAACGGTTTATCTCGGCAGCGGAGAACATAAGACGGCGCCCGAAGTGGAACCCGGTGAGCTGACCGCTGACGCAGTAACGGCGCAACTGACGGTCGCTGATCTTCAGCAGGTCGCAGACCTCGCTCACTTCAAGGATCGGCGTACCGCAAAGCATATTCCGGTGACGTTTCATATAGGCGATATCTTCGCGGATCTCTCGGACGATTTCCAAAATCTCATCGAGTCGTTCCATAATCGGGTTGCAGTAGGTTTTCGCTGCAAAGATGCAATGACCGAATGATGAGTTTATACAAGTATGTAAATACATAATATATTTATATACTTTATCGCAAAGTGTCTACACGGAGAATTTCGTTGCCAGTTTCTCCCGGAGCATGGTAACCTCACGGTCGATCATCGGCGGGGTGACTTTCGCATAGATTTGAGTGGTGGTGATATTTTTATGTCCCAGCATCTTCGAAAGCGTCTCCAGACTCACGCCGTTCGACAGGCAGATCGTCGTGGCGTACGTGTGCCGGGCAAGGTGGAACGAGAGTTGTTTGTCGATGCCGCACTCGCGGGCGATATGTTTCAGGCTGTCGTCGATCGAATCGAGTGTAGACATGGCAAAAAAACACGTCCGTCGCCGGTCAGACCCCGATACTTGTTCAGGATGAACAACGCATAAGGCAGCAACTTGACAACGTATCTGGTTTCGGTCTTCTGGCGGTTCCCGCTGATCCACCACTCGCCCTGCGCATCCTGTTCAAGCCGGTCATAGGTCAGCGAGGCCATATCGGCATAGCAGATGCCCGTAAAACAGGAGAACAGGAACATATCGCGGTTATAGTCCTGACGCTTATACCGCAGCTCGGTAGTCATCATACGCCGGAGTTCATCTTCCGTTAAAAAACTACGTTCCGGATTCGGAGCCGTGTACTGATAAAGGGCAAAGGGATTGCGGGGCATCCAGCCGTTGTTGAAGGCGATCTTGACAACGTATTTCAGGCATTTGAGATAACCGCTGACGGTCGTAGGCTTGAGCCCCAGATCGGATTTTAAGGTAGACGTGGTATTGCTCGATGAACGACTGCTCCAACTCCGCCAACGGCATATCGCTCACGTTATACTCCTTACGCATGAAAGTCCGCAGATGGTCGATGGATTTATAGTAGCGGTTCCATGTACCGTGGCAGCGGTCGATGCCGACACGTTTCTTGAGGTCGGCAGTGAACTTCTCGAACGCTTCGAGAAGCAGCCGGTATTTCTCTCCGAAGCCGAGATAGGCATTCTTGACCTTTTCGGCCGTAACGTATGACTCCCGGTCGCAGATTGCCTGATAGTGCTTGCCGATCTGGGTGCGGATGTTGTCCAGATGACGGTTGATGCGATCTGCTTCGAGACTACGGCCTTTGGCGCGGCCGCCGCTGACCTCCCAAAGCATCTCCGGAACGGAGAGCTTCGCGCTGAACTGGGCGATGCTACCGTTGACCGTGATGCGACCCATGACAGGGACGACTTTCTGATCTTTGTCTTTGTTCCTTTTAAGGTAGAACAGAACCTTGAACGTGCTGCGCATAAACTCTGCTTTTTAGGGTTGCAAAAATAATTTCAGCAGAGTCGTATGTCAAGATGAATAACGATGCAAGAAACTGAAAATCACGTTTCTATGAATAATAGAGCGAAAGAAACGAGGTAACGATTTGGAAACCGAAACCTCGTTTAACATTACCTTATTCTACTTTTTTTCTAAAACAAAGGTACTGAAGAAAAGTGTATAATTATTTGATTATCTTTTGCTTTACACTTTTTTATACCTCTGTTTTTTATCCCCGGAAATTCGAATGAGGGATCGTGGTTTATTTGCAATCTGTTGGCTATCGGCGTCTTCCGGGCATGTTCGGCATCTTCATGTTGCCGCCGGCTACGGCCTTCATCATCTTGCGGGTATCCTCGAACTGTTTCATCAGGCGGTTCACGTCGGCCATCGTCGTGCCGCTGCCCTTGGCGATGCGTTCGCGGCGGCGTGCGTTGATGATTTCGGGATGCTCGCGCTCGGCCGGGGTCATCGACGGACGATCGCCTCGGTTTGCTTGAACACGTCGTCGGGATGTCCACGTTCTTGAGCATCTTGCCTACGCCGGGAAGCATTCCCGCGAGGTCTTTCAGGTTGCCCATCTTTTGATCTGCTGGATCTGCCCGATGAAATCGTTGAAGTTGAACTGGTTCTTGACCAGTTTTTTCTTCAGGCGGCGCGCCTCCTCTTCGTCGAACTGCTCCTGCGCACGCTCCACCAGCGATACGACGTCGCCCATGCCGAGGATACGGTCGGCCATACGTTCGGGGTGGAACACCTGCAGGGCGTCCATCTTCTCGCCGCTCGAAATGAATTTCAGCGGTTTGCTGACCACCGAGCGGATCGAGATCGCGGCACCGCCGCGGGTGTCGCCGTCGAGCTTGGTGAGTACCACGCCGTCGAAGTCGAGCCGGTCGTTGAACTCCTTGGCCGTGTTTACGGCATCCTGTCCCGTCATGGCGTCGACCACGAAGAGTGTCTCCGAAGGCTTCACGGCCGCCTTGATGGCCGTGATCTCCTGCATCATCGCCTCGTCCACGGCCAGACGGCCCGCCGTATCGACGATTACGACGTTGAACGAGTTTTGGCGGGCGTATTTGATGGCGTTTTCGGCGATCTGTACCGGGTTTTTGTTCCCCTCTTCGGTGTAGACCTCCACTCCGATCTGCCCGCCGAGCACCTTCAGCTGGTCGATGGCCGCGGGACGGTATACGTCGCCTGCCACCAGCAGTACCTGGCGGCCTTTCTTGCTTTTGATGAATGCCGCGAGCTTGCCCGGAGAAGGTGGTCTTACCCGAGCCTTGCAGACCCGCGATCAGGATCACGGCCGGGTTGCCCTCCAGCCTGATGTCTGTGGCCGTGCCGCCCATCAGTTCGGCCAGCTCGTCGCGTACGATCTTGGTCATCATCTGTCCGGGCTTCACCGCCTTGAGCACGTCCTGTCCCAGCGCCTTCTGCTTCACCTGGTCGGTGAACGATTTTGCGACCTTGTAGTTGACGTCGGCGTCGATCAGCGCACGACGGATCTCCTTGAGCGTCTCCGCTACGTTGATCTCGGTGATGCGCCCCTCGCCCTTGAGGATTTTGAATGACCGTTCGAGTTTATCCGTTAAATTTTCAAACATGGCTCAGCGAAATTTTGCCCACAAAGATAACGAATAATTCACAAAGAGCAAGGGCTGCGGCGATTTTCAGGGCGCCTGGTTGCGTGCCCTGCATTTTTTCCGCATAAATGTTTGGACGGCAGCCTTATTCTGTTACCTTTGCGGGCAGAAGCAACCTGCAAATTATGAAGAAACCTGTTTTTGCGGCACTCCTCACGCTTCTGTATTGCGTCGGCGGGGCTGCCCAGAATACGAACGAGTGGCATACCCCCAAGGGGCTGCCTTCCGGCAACGAGATCGGAGTGCGATACGGCGCACAGCTTTTCATGGGGACGGCCGTGGCCCGGAATTCGAGGCGATCAGCATCGACTACGCCCGGTACAACTATTATAATATAGGTTTCCGCACGGGGCTGAACCTGTTTTTCGACGACGAGATTTGTGACTATTATTCGATCCCGATGCAATTCACGTGGCGCACGGAACGTATCCGGGGGCTGGTTTTCCCGGGCGACGGCGAGGCCGGGTCGTGGGTCGCAGCGGCATTGCTTTCGATCATTCCCAAGCAGTTCGAAGCGCATACGGGTTTTTACGCCGGGCATGATGCTGGGCCCGCTCAGCCGCGTGCCCTACTCCGGGAATTTCCTCGTCAAGCACCGTTTCAGCTGTACCTATGACCTCGGGGTGCGGCTTATCATCCCCATCTGGCGGTTCAACCTCTACGGCGATTTCACCTACCATTGTTACCTGACCGACAATTTCCGGGTTCGCCTTCGGGGATTACCGCCCGGGGCGTTCCTACATGGAGCTGGGCGTTGGCCTGTCGTTCAATTTCTGAGCCTATTTGCTACCGGGATTCCCGAAATTCATGCTGTCCGAAATAAAACGGTGTGCCTCATTCCGTACTTTTCCAACAAAGTGTGTATTTTTGCATGGGCATTTGATAGCAAGCAACGACTGAGATAAGTTTGACGTACACATAGGCCGGGCGGCCTGTCCGAACCGGAACCGCATTATTACAAAATCCAAGTTATGAGGAACCTCTTTTTTGCCATTTGAACCCTGTTCCGCGTATCGGGACGACGATCGCCGCGGCACTCTTGTCCCTGGCCGCACTCACGGCCTGCGGAGAGGCCGGAGCCCCCGAACCGCTCGACTGGTGGCGCGACGGGGAGCGGGAGATCCGCACGACGGCCCCGGCCGTTACGGCGGGCCGTACGCTCCTGGCAGCAGGTGACTACGGCAACTTCCGTCTTACGGGGGAAGCCCTCACGCAGCCCGGTGCCGAAGCGGCGTTGCGCTTCCACACCGACGGCGAGTCGGGCTACGAGGTGGTTTTCCGCCCAACGGCGCCATCGACGGGACGCGCAAGAGCGGTTCGCTCGCCTCCGTGCGCAACCTTTACCGCTCGTCGTCCGCATCGACACCACCGAAGTGGTCTGCTATACCGAACCCGAACATCCCTACCGCACCCAGGCGCACGCTCGGCAATTGTTAGGACACGGCGCGATCGCGCGCGCGGCGTGCAGGGGCGAAGTCGCGTTCCGCAACCTTGCAATCGAGCGCCTCGGCGCACAGGCGCGCAACGAGGCCGACACACTGCCGCCCGTGGACGAGCGCACGGACGGCGTGATACGCCTCCAGCAGCAGGACTTCCCCGTCATCGACTACCACGTCCACCTGAAGGGCGGCCTGACGAAGGAGATGGCGCACGCCATGTCGATGAACTACGGCATCAACTACGGCGTGGCGCCCAATGCCGGGGAAGGCGGTATCGGCCGCATGCTGGCCGACGACGGGGAGGTCTATGCCTATTTCGACGAAGTGAGGCGGATGCCTTTCCTGCGTGGCGTACAGGGCGAGGGCCGCAAGTGGACGGCTACCTTCTCGCAGGAGGCCGCTGGGCGTATTCGACTACCTCTTCACGGATGCCATGACCATCGTCGACCACCGCGGCCGCCTTTCGCGCATCTACCGGCCCGAGGAGGTGCACTACGACGGCGTGACGAAAGAACAGTATATGGATCATCTGGTCGACCAGACGGTGAAGATACTCACCAACGAGCCGGCCGACATCTACGCCAACCCGACCTACCTGCCCGACGACATGCAGGCCGATTACGACAGGTATTGGACTGACGCGCGCGTCGACCGCGTACTGGAGGTGCTGCGCCGCTACGGCATAGCGCTGGAGATCAACGCCCGCTACCGCATCCCGAGCTTCGACATCATACGCCGCGCCAAGGAGATGGGCATCAAGTTCACGTTCGGCACCAACAACGTCGACGCCGACTTCGGCCGTCTGGAGTACTCGCTCGAGGCGGTGGAGAAATGCGGACTCACGCTGCCGGTGACATCTGGTTCCCCTCGATGAGCGTACGCCGCGAGCGTCCCGTCGTCCTTTATAACAAATTCGAGTAACGGATCGGGTTTATCTCGGTTTGCCTACCGCAGCAGGCCGGCTTCGTAGTAAATTACGATCTGCTCGATCATCTTGTCTTCGTTGTCCTTGTCGTACTGCGATTTGAGGTTCTGCCCGAAAATCCTCGATACGCCCTGCCAAAACCCCGCTACGAATCCGCCCCGGAACTCCTTGAGCACCTCGTAGGCCGTGTATTCGGTTTCGCGGTCGATCAACTTTAGCAACACCTTGCCCTGCGTGCGGGTCATGTGTTTCAGCACGGGCGTATATTCGTCCTTGATCTGGTGGTATACCTGCCTGATGTACTCCTTCTGCGCCTTTTTGGTCGGCAGGCGGCATAATTCCTCTTCCATGTCGGCCATCCTGGCTTTCGCGACCTTGGCGATGGGGTAGACCTTCTTCACGGCGTCGACCAGCTTGCGGTAACGGCGCAGGTCGACGGGGCGGCTGAACACGTAGACCGGCAGGATATGTACCAACGGTACCGAGTCTCCCTTTTTTCCACCGTCCATTCCTGGTGCCAGAAAACCGCGGCCTCCCTGCGCACGTACCCCGGGGACACGGCGACCAGTATTACCAGAATCAGGAGACACTTTTTCATATCGGCGAAAATCGTTATCTTTGCGGGCGGTGAACATCCGCGGGGCAGGCCGTGTCTTGCGCGTAGTTCGCGGGTCTGCCGTTGCGTCCGGCTTGCATTGGCTTTGCCGCGGACGAATCCGGCGGCAGTTCCGGAGTGGAGCCTCCCCTCCTGTACGCAGCCTGCACGGCCACTGCAAATGTAATTATTTATCGGATAAACGTATTACGCAAAATGGATATTATGCTGGAAAAGGATTGTCGGCGCAGAGCCGGACGACGGTTACGGCCGCAAATACCGCCGCGACGATGGGGTCGGGCGACCTCGAGGTTTTTCGCCACGCCTTCTCGATGGTGGCGCTTATGGAGCATGCCGCCATGACGGCTGTAGCCGCGGCGCTCCCCGCGGGGGCTACGACCGTAGGGGCGGAGAGAACGTCACGCACATCAAGCCTTCGGGGTTGGGTGCCGAAATCACCGCCACGGCCGTGTTGACCGGTGTCGAGGGGCGCAAAGTTGACCTTTAACGTCGGCGCCCGCGATGCCGAAGGGATGATCGGCGAGGGCGTGCACGTCCGTTACGTCGTGGATCGTGAGAAATTCATGGCCAAAGTCCGCTGACGTAGGTGGGGGACACCCGGCCGGCTGGCCGTCCAACAAGTTTTTTAACGGGCGCGGGGGGCGCGAATTGCTCGCTGCCGGTCAGAGCCCGATCAGCAGGTGTTCGAGCAGGATCACCAGGATGCCCGACGCATAGCCTGCGAAGGCCAGCAAGGTGATCTTCTTGAAATACCACCCGAAATTGATCTTTTCGAGCCCCAGCGCCACCACGCCGGCTGCCGAGCCGATGATCCAGCAGGCTTCCGCCCACCCCGGCGCAGTAAGTCAGCAGGTGCCAGAACAACCCGTCCTGCACGAACGACTGCATGTAGGCCGGGTCGGCGCTTTGCGGCCACCGCAGCCGTGTCCATCACGGGGTACATGCCCATGCAGGCGGCGACCAGCGGCACGTTGTCGATCACCGACGACAGGATGCCGATGACGCCGCTATGGTGAACACTTCGTGTACCTGCTTTTGTCGAGAGAAGTCGGCGAAGTCGGTCAGCAAACCGGCGTTTCCAGCGCCGCCACCGACATCAGAATTCCCAGGAAGAAGAGTATCGTCGGCATGTCGATATGTTTGAGCACCTTCGTCACGCGGCATTTGATCGACTCCTCGATACCGCGCTTGCGGTCGTAGACGATCTCCGTGAAGAACCCACATCACACCCAACGAGACCATCATGCCCAGGTAGGGCGGCAGTGGGTGATGCTTTGAATACGGGTACGAACAACAGCCCGCCGACACCGAGAACGAGAACGAACCGGCTGAAGCGCGGGCCGACGAACGGCGGCAGCTTGGGCGCCGTGTCTAATTCCACGGGATGCGCGTTTTCGTCGGGAATATAACGGAGGCGATGGCCGTGGGAATGACGACCGATACAGGGGCCGAAGAGCGTTTGGCCCCAGCAGGCCGCGAGGTGACGTTGCCCCGCATCCAGAGCATGATGGTCGTTACGTCGCCGATGGGCGAAAAGGCACCGCCGCTGTTGGCCGCGATGACGATGACGCTGGCGAAGATCCATCGTTCTTTCTGTCCGCTGATCATACGCCGCAGCAGCATGATCATAATGATCGTCGTGGTCATGTTGTCCAGCACGGCGGACATAAAGAAGGTGATGATCGATAGCAGCCAAAGCAGGTGGCGTTTGTTGCGGGTTTTGATGTGGTCGGTGATGACGTGGAATCCTCCGTGCCGGTCGATCAGTTCGACGATGGTCATGGCGCCGATCAGGAAGAAGAGGATTTCGCTCGTATCGCCGAGTTGCTCGATCAGTTGCGTGCCGATCTGGGCGTCGTTGCCCAGCAGGCTCAATACCGTCCATAGCGCACCGCACATCAGCAGGGCGATTGCGGCCTTGTCGATGCGTAGTTTGTGTTCGAGCGCGATGCAGAGGTACCCGAGCACAAAAAATCAGAATCATGGTTATAATCATATCTTACTGCATTGAATTTTCGATTTTATCGATGGAGTCGGAGCGCCGCAATCCCTGTGCCGTAGTGGGTGAGTCCGGTGATTCGGGCCTTTATTTTTCACTTTTTCGTGGAAATTTTTCGCAGGCTTACCATTCGCGGAGGATTTTTTTTGAAATTTCGATTCTTTGCCGTACCTTTGCACCTGCTTTCGAGCATCGGATTGAACTATGGTGTAATGGTAACACAGCAGATTTTGGTTCTGTCGTTCCTGGTTCGAGTCCAGGTAGTTCAACACTGTCGTTCGTAGCCGAAGTCGCTGCGACGGGAAAGACCGGATTTTGAATCCGGTCTTTTTTTGTTTTCGTGCACGGCCGTAAGCGGCGAATAAGCGATCGTCTGATTCGATGCTGCGAGCGCTTCAAAATTATAATCGCCTTTGTTACTGTTGCTGCATCCTTTTCTCATCGGGTCGCCGGTTTCGAAAGACTTTGTCAGGCGCGCCGTCGGACCATCGTACTTTTCCGAAAAGGTTTCTGTTTTTACCTCTGCCGGGTAGGGCAGCACTTTCCCTTTCATTTAATCGCCCGTTACCACAATCGGGTCGGGCGACCGACAATTTTGGCTTTATTTGGTGTTGCCCGTATTTATCTACAATAAAGTATTTTACTCGAAAGGGAAGCAAAAGTGGAAATTTATTGCCCGTATCTCTTCCAAAGTGTAAATTCTACTTCCCAATACGGACTCAATCGGAACTCGACCAACTGGAAGTTTATCGAGTATATCAGCATCAAGGAAAAATACTTTCATCTTGCCTTCGCCTACCGCTCCTTCGATGGAATTAGCGCCGTATAAAATTGATATTTTTTTAGTTTCGTTTGGGAGAACTTTATAAGTATCTCCACGAGCAGGGACTTCCAGATCCCAATTTGGGGTCCATGCAAATGCCCAATACACCGCAGACTCTGTTTTGTTCGTTACCATCACGGACCAATGGAACGTGCTGCTTTCCTTTATACAGGAGACACTTGTAATACAGAATCCTACAGATAAAATAAGAAATACGACCCATTTCTTCATAATAAAACATCATTTCATTTTTTGACGAATGTTTCCCCGGATTTTGGAGAACCGGACCGTTTTCGGGTTTCGCCGCAGCCGTTATTGGCCGAGGGCCTGACGCAACGCCTTTGCCAGCTGGTCGGGACAGGATGTTCCCCGGCCTTTGCAATCGATGCCTTCGAGACGTGCGATCACGTCGGCAGCCTGCATCCCGCGCGTCAGCAGACCTATTCCCTGGGTATTCCCGTGACACCCGCCTTCGAAGCGGACGCTTTTGACGATATCTCCCTCCAATTCGATTTCGATGGATTTCGAACAGGTACCTTGTGTTTTATAAGTGAATTTCTTTGCCATTTCGAAAGAATTAGGGTGCAAATATACGAATAAAAGGAATCGAATTGTATTTTCAGTGTCCGATGTGTCGGAGTATTTCCGTGCGCACCGGAAATTCATGGTTTTTGCGCATTCGGATCCGCTTCGCTTCTCTTGAGCCTCTTATTTCCGGGTTTTTGATTCTGGCCGGCCGGTTTGGTTTTGCTATTTATTTCGGGCGACGATCGGATAATCGTATGTAAAACTCCCCTTCCCGATCACGGGAAAGGGAGTTCTCTTATTACAGTATACTTTTTTATTTCTGCTGTTGCTGCTGCAGGTCGCTCGTGTCGGCGACGACCATGTTTTTGTCGATGCGGAGCGTGACGTTGCCGTCCACTTCGATCAGGAGGGTCGTCTCCTTGATCTCTTTCACTACGCCGTAAATACCGCCGGCCGTGATGATCTTGTCGCCTTTCTTAAGGCCGGCCCGGAATTGAGCCATCTGCTTGCGTCGCTTCGATTCGGGGCGCCACATGAAGAAATACAGAACCAGAATCATCAGGCCGAGCATGATGAAGAGCGAATAGCCGCCGCCAGCCTGCGGTGCAGGAGCTGTTGCTTGAAGTAAGTTAATCATAGTTTTCTATTAATATTAATGTTTAGTCTTTTTCTTTGGATCGGGACGAGCCGGGACAGGCGACGTGCCGAACTTAATTCTCGTTTTTTCTTCCGGACAGGACGCTTCCATCTGATCCTCGGCTGTTTCGATCATCGGTTGCTCTCATCTTTTCGGACCGGTAGCCTGTCTTTGCAAAGATTGCCGAACTGCCTCCTGTTCCTGCAAAGATAGTGAAAGCCGAGAAGAAAACGGGAGCTTGCTCGCAGTTTTCCGAGGCGTATCCTATCTTCTGCAAAGATAGTCAAAGCCGGGTGTCGCACCAAATTATTCGAACGCTGGCGGCAGGTTCTGCCCGAACCGGTTCTTCCCGATCGAAACTCGCACGTACCGGGGATTCCTTCGAATATATCGGGGGATCCGTATTTCGGTTGCCTCCGTCGGATTTTCCGGTAAATATAGTTAAAATTTGCAGGAGTCGCAGCCGTTCGGCGCTCCTTTCCTGCGAATTAACAATTTCTTAATCGACAACGGCTTCGATGTAAATCCGTAACGGCTCCTCCGATCCCGACGCATAGAGTTTCAACAGTTTCATCTGCCAGCCGTGCTCGCCCCGCGAGTCGAACCGGACGCTGAACGGGATTTCCTCGCCCGGCTTCAGGGGCCGTCGGTCGAATTCCGGGGTGACACATTCGCACGAAACCTCGTAGCGGGTCACTACCCATGTCCGGGACGAAGTATTTTGCAGCCGAAACCGTTTGATGCCTGTTTCGCCGGAGTGGAGCCGTCCGAAACGGATCGTGTCCGAAGTACCTTCGGTGAGCGTTTCATCCGATATTTCGAGTGTCGGCCCACTCTGGACACTGCTCGTCCGGCGGGACTGACAGCCGATGACGAGGGCTACCAGCAATATGCAGAAAATGTGCCGCATCATATCAGTCCCCGTCCGGTTTTTTTGAGTTTTCCCTCTTCGGTCAGCGCCTCCACGATCTTATCCAGCACACCGTTGATAAACGTGCTGCTGCCGGGCGTAGAGTAGAATTTGGCGATATCGATGTATTCGTCGAGGGTCACTTTCACCGGAATCGAAGGGAAGGAAACCAGCTCGGTGATCGCCGTGGCCATAATCAGGTTATCCATGAAGACGATACGCTCCACGTCCCAGTTGCGCGTAAATTTTTCGATGTATTCCAGCCGCTCGTTGTAGTTGATGAGCGTCTTTTCGAACAGCGTTTTGACGAATTCGGCGTCCTCGTCGCTTTTGAATTCGGGCAGCATCTTCACGTCCGCGTGGGACTGGCGCATGTTGGAGATCGTGCGGATCACGAGCGTCAGAACGAATCCCAGGTCGTCGCTCCAGAGGATCGACTGCTCTTCCAGTACGTCGTCCAGCATGGGACAATCCTGCAACTCCTTTTCGAAGAAGGTGGCCAGAAGCGCTGCGTCGGCTTTGAACGAACTTTCCGAAGCGCTCATGTAAGCCTGGAAATAGTCCGTCGCCGCGAGTTGGTTGTAAAGTGTGCGGATGAGTTCGGGATATTTGCTCCAGCCGAGTTTACGGGCTGCCATTCGGTCATTCACCGTGTCGCTGTCGGCGATCATACGGATCACGGCGTTGTCGATGAAGCGGGTGTTGGGGTGGAGGTCTTCGTAGGTCGGCAGCTTTTTCTGTTTGGCCAGCTCCTGACGTTGCTGGGCATAATGCGCCAGTTCGACCGGAAGGGTCATCATCTGGAAATAAAGGTCATAGGTCTTGTCGATCGAATTCATCATGTTCTTTTCCGACGCGATCATATTGTCCGAGTCGGATTTGAGATGCGCATATAGGGCCTTTATCGCCTTGATTCTAAGCTGTCTTCTACTTAACATATATTTTCAGAACTTTGCGGCAAACGGGAGTATCTGCCGTTTGTCCGGTTTGCTTCGTGTCGGGAGGCGTGCGGGCTGCTTGTAAAACGAAGTCGCGTTTTACCGGGCGCGGTTCGCCCCGATACGAAAATTACCGGACAAAGGTAGGAAAAAAAGCGCTTGCCGCAACCTTTTTGCGCTTCTGGGGCATAAATAATCTTGTGTCCGCTCTTTCGGCAGGAGCTGCCGGGCCGATTCGTTGTCGTGCCGGTTTTTCCCGCCGCAGACCGGAATTCGGGATTGTTTGCTATCCATGTCCGCGGACCTTTCGCCCCGGCAAAGTGCGAATGAATTTGTCTTCGCTTTCGGTTTATCCTGAATCTTTGCCTTGTTCGCTTCGGCAAAATGCAAATAAATTTGTTTTTGCACTCGGCTTATTTGTATCTTTGACATAGTTATAGATAGGATGCGTCGAGAGAAAACTGCGAACAAGTTCCCGTTTTCTCCCTGCTTTCACTATCTTTGTACCCTATGGAAGAGATAAGTCAGAAAGAAGGGGCTGCCGTTCGCCTGCCTTACGATGTGATCGTCGTCGGTGCGGGCGCTGCGGGTATGATGGCTGCGGGTACTGCCGCACGGAACGGACACAGGGTTTTGCTGCTGGAAAAGATGGAGAAATCGGGCCGCAAGGTGCGTATTACGGGCAAAGGCCGTTGCAACGTGACCAACGCCCGGCCGCCTGAGGAGTTCGCCGGACAGGTGCGTACCAATGCCGAGTTTTTTTCGACCGCTTTCGCCGAGTTCAACAACAAGGCTACGATCAGATTCTTCGAGCGGCTGGGCGTGAAGCTCGATGTCGAACGCGGCGAGCGGGTGTTTCCTCGAAGCGGCAAGGCCTGGGATATTGCCAACGCACTGCTGGAATATTGCGTGGACAACGGCGTGAAGATCGTTTATGATACTCGTGTAACCGAAATAATGACGCTCAACGGTCGGGTTTTCGGCGTGCGGTACCGCAATAAACGGGGATTCGAGCGCAAGGAGGAGTGTCCGCGCGTTATCGTCGCCACGGGCGGCGTTTCCTATCCCGCCACGGGTTCGACCGGCGACGGCTACGTCTTTGCGGCCGATACGGGGCATGCGGTCGAACCGGTGCGGCCGTCGCTTACGCCGCTGGTGTCGTCCTGTCCCTGGATCAAAAATATGAACGGACTGTTGCTCCGGAATGTCCGTGCGACGCTCTGCATCGACGGCGAAGCCGTGCGCGAAGAGTTCGGCGAGCTGGGTTTCTCCGAGCGCGGCATCGAAGGCGCCGTGGCACTCCGTATGAGCCGGGATGCGGTGGACGCCCTGATCGACGGCAAGGGTGTCGGGCTGATGGTCGATCTGAAACCGGGGCTGACCGAGGAGATGTTGCGCGAGCGCATCGCCCGTGAGATGGCGGAGATGGGGCCCGAGGAGTTCTTCTCCGAATTGCTCCGCAAGCTCGTTCCGAAGGCGCTGTTTATTCCGCTTTCCGAAGAGGTCGGCGCCCACTCTAAAAATTACATCCGCAAGATTACGCCCGAGCAGATCGAACGGTTGGTTAAGCTCCTCAAGGGGATGGTTTTTCCGATTTCGGACTATGCGCCTTTCGAATATGCCGTCGTTACTGCGGGCGGTGTGGTTTCCGGCGAGGATGTGAAACCGCTATACGATGGAATCGCTCAAAGTCAAAGGACTCTATTTCGCCGGCGAGGTGCTCGATCTGGATGCCAACACCGGCGGGTATAATTTACAGATCGCTTTTTCGACCGGTCGTCTGGCCGGTATGCTCAAACAGTGAAACGGACCGGATGCAATCTACGCCGCCGCCTTCGCGGTATTTCCCGGCGACCGACCGGCTCTCCCGGCCCGTCATTTCAGGGGGCACGGCGTGCACTCGCCATTCGTTTACGGACTTGTGCGCGAGGCGTTTATGTTTCATAGGCTGCGCGACGGAGGGCACTGCTGCCTTTACGATGCCCCCTGCGTCGGGTCGGAATCTTTCACCGGCGGGCGGTGCAGTTGCAGAACGCTTTTCTCTACTGCGGCTATCGGACGTTTGCGATAAGTGAAGGCAAAGCCGAACTTGTTCGGACTTTGCCGGATGCAGAAAACGAAAAAAGTAATTCGACATTTGTGATCGACGAGGGCAGAGGTTGTTCGCAGGTTACGCCGGGGAGGGAAAACGAGGCGAAAAATTCGACTTTTGGCCTGAATTGTGCGGGTCCGTACGACATGGTGATCCTGACCCGGAATTTTCCGGCGGAGGAGTTGTCTGCTGCTGCGGCTCAGCTGCCCGGACAGGAACGACGCTCTGTGTGATGAATCCCATCACGGTAGCGCACGCGGCGAAGCGTGTCGTCGGATCGTCCGGGAGCATCGTTCGACGACGGTCGATAACCGGGGCTATTTGCTGGTATTTAACAATCATTTGCCGAAACAACATTTCAAGTTATGAAGATATATACGAAGACAGGCGACCAGGGGAACCACTTCGCTGGTCGGGGGGAACGGTGTTCAAGACCGACGAACGGTGGAGGCCTACGGCTCGGTGGACAGATTGACCGCTTCGTTGCCCTGCTTACGGACCATTTGCGGGGAGATGTGGGGTTGGAGCCCCGTGTTTGGAGAGCTCGCACGCATTGCCCCCCCAGTTGATGACTGTTGCTGCTACGCTGGCTGCAGAGCGAAGGCGGGCAGACAAAGGTAAAGGAATCGACGCCGAGGCTGTGAAGCTCGAAGAGGCGATCGATCGTGGCGCAGGCTTCGTGAAGTTTATCACTGCTCACTATCTCCCGGCGACACGTGGTGCCGCGTTCGCCGCACGGTTTGCCGTCGGGCAGAACGGGCGTAGTCGATGCGAAGTATGGCGTAAAGCAGTCACGTAACCGAACTGAAGCACAAATGAG